>Ga0134090_1000055_pt1 | contig 124027 bp, 119 predicted proteins | sample 1_4taG_FD_94453 | JGI IMG/M metagenome (GOLD analysis project Ga0134090, IMG submission 94453) | Switchgrass degrading microbial communities from high solid loading bioreactors in New Hampshire, USA - 1_4_20_6_A1 metaG | ecosystem: Engineered > Bioreactor > Semi-continuous > Anaerobic >...
CTACTTCGCATGGAACCCAAAGGTGACCACTCATGTCAAGTGATCCCTGCACCCCCTTAGATGGTTGCCGGAGATGACCATCTAGTCGGGGTGCTTTTTACACCACTACTGTGGACTGTAGCCAAGATCAGCGCGGCGTGGAAGTAGTCCGCGCCGGTGCGCAGCCTCCCCTCCCTCAGCGCCTGCCTTGCGGCGGCCTCCCGGAGGCGGTCCCTGGATTCCACTTCTTTCCAGGGCATCTCCAGCGCCCTGAAGCGCGCCCGGTCGTCCTGATCTTCCAGGTAGAAACGCTCTAGTTAGGGGTCGTTCTTCACGTGGATGCCCCCTCACTGATGTCTGTGTTTCCCTCGGGGTCGCCCGAGAAGCCTCACGTCTGCCTGGGCGCAGTCTCTGGAGGCCCCATCCCCGACTGACGGCTGAGTGCAGCCGCAGACTGCAGCCCACGTGCGCCGGTTGGACTCCCAGTGCAGCTCTGCCTCTACCGACGAGAGCGGAACCCAACGCCAGTCGTCATGCTCCTCCGGGGCGATCCGCACAGCGGCTTCAGTAGTCTCCACCCAGTACAGAACCTTGTGGATGGCCTGTTCGGGGAGCTCAACCACCCAGCGGCCGGGAACCGGCCGGAGGTCCTCAGCCTGAAACCGCAGGCCAGTCTCCTCATAGAGTTCTCTGAGGCAAGCCTGGCGAGGGGTCTCGCCCTGCTCGATCCCACCCGTGATGGGCTGCCAGAAACCATCTGGAATCGCACGGCTCGGCGGTTTGTGAAGCAGCAGCACGGCGGCCTGTGCATCCTCAGTGCGGCGGATCACCCAGCACTCGATACTCTTCTTGACAGCCCTCCCGGCCACCTGGTATGCACCTCCCGATGATAGATTGACCCTCAGCAGGTTCAGGATCCGGAGTTGGGCACAAGGCCCCGACATGGCGACCGGGGTACCCCGAACGGCGCGATCCTTGGATGGGCAGACGGCCACTCGCTCACAAGGCCATCAACTTCTACGCGCAGGCACTTGGCGGCAAGATCGAAGGCATCATGAAGTTCGGTGACAACCCGTTCCCTGGGATGCCCGAGGAGGCGAAGGATCGAGTGATGCACGCACACCTCTCGATTGGCGACTCAGCGCTGCTCTTCTCCGACACCTATCCCGGGCAGGAGTACACGGTCGGCAACCACGTCACCGTCACGCTGATGGTCGACACGGCCGAAGAGGCCGGGCGCATCTACGCGGCCCTCGCCGAGGGCGCGCACAGAATCGAGATGCCGCTGCAGAAGACCGACTGGAGCCCTGCTTACGCCTCGCTGACGGACAGGTTCGGTGTTCCCTTCCAGATCAACACCATGGCTGAACACTAGCGCAAGACCCAACGGACCCGCCGGAGACACCCGGCGGGCCTCTGCACTCAATCCAGCGGAACCTCCACCTGCCAGTCGCCCTCGTACAGGCGCCAGACCGTGCGGGCCTCCAGGGCCACCGGGGTGCGCCCGGCCGGCAGGTCGTCCCAGGTGACGGTGGCAACCATCAGGGCGCCGTTGGCGCTGTCAGCCAGCGACGAGTCCGCCCGGTGTGCCTCGCCCCGATCGTCCAGCACCACCCACCACTCGTACGGGAACGGGTTCTGGCGGTCGTGCGCCCACGCCACCGTGGCGCTGCCCGCACCGACAGACTGCACGGTTGCCTCGGGCAGGCCGGCTGCCCCGCCAGTGGCCCCCTGCGCCAGCGGCAGGACGAGTCGCTCACCGGGCGTCGCCGCCTTGACGCTCCCCAGGTGCACCGTGATGGCCGTGGTATCCGCCGGCAGCGGATCGAACGGGAAACGGTACTCCATTGTCATGTTGCCGTCCGCATCGCCCTGGCCGCGTCCCCAGATGCTGCCCTGGAAGGGAACCACCTGGCCGGATTGTGTGCGGACTTCCACCGCCTCCGGATCGGGGGCCGTGTTCGGCTCCAGGACAAGCCCCGACCAGCCCAGCCGGACCTCCGTGCGCGTGGGCAGCGCCACGACCTCCTGCAGCGTCAGGCCCACCTCCGCCGGGCCGATCGGCTGTCCGACCGGAATCGTCCGGCTCAGCGCCGTGAGGGCCTGCCGCGTCACGGGGAACTCGACCAGCCAGCGCCCCCGCACGTCCCCGATGGCCCGCAGGTCGATGCGGAGCGTCCCGCTCTCCTCGGGCAGCGGGTCGATGCGCTCGTAGCCGACGTACACGCCGTCCACCACGCTCCCGTCGCTGTCATACCAGGTGGGTCCCCACGTTCCGTTGAACCAGATGCCGCCGGTCTCGCCAGCCGTGAAGTCCGGTTCCGCCGGGTTCGGGCCCGCAATGGTGTAGACGATGGTCGTCTGCGTCGTGTCCGCCAGCACCCGGTGCACTCGGAAGGTGTACCCCCGGTTCTCCGCCTGGGCAAGCACCTCCTGGAACCCTTCGTGCTCCAGCGCCCAAGCCCAGCCCGGGTCCCCCTCGGCCCTCAGCCCCAGGAAGGCCGCAATGGCCGGGAGCGTGTCCGTCGCCCAGGCCCGGGCCGGCTCCCAGACCAGCGGCAGCAGCAGCAGGGCCGCCGCGGCCGCAGCGCCCACAGCCCAGCGCCGTGTGCGCCAGCTGACCGGCGCTTGCGACGCCTTCTCGCCCTGCCGCACCGTTGGCTGCACCAGCTCCGCACCCACGGGCGCCGCGCCCATCGGCCGCTCAGGTGCCAGCCCTTCCGCAGGATGCCCCCAGACCCGCTGAACGAGTTCCACCAGCGCAGCGGAGCGCTCGGGCGGGAGCCGCCCTTCGTCCGCCCACTCGTTCAGGCCCTGCCTGAACTGCTCGGCCGCCTCGGAGTAGATCTGCTCCACCTTCATCTTGCACTCCTCCTCTCCTCCGCCATAAGCCATTCCCTGAGCCTCCCCAGCGCCCGGTGGAGCCGAGACTTCACCGTGCCCACCGGCAGGTCAAGCCGCTCAGCGATCTCCTCGAGCGGCAGGTCCGCCAGGTACCGCAGTGCGATCACCTGTCGCTGACCCGCGTCCAGCTCGTCCATCAGGCCCCAGATCTCCCGGGCGGCGACGGACGCCTCGGGAGCCGGCAGTGGGTCGGGCTCGGCCACAGCAGTCGGGTCCACGGGCACGACTCGTCTTCGGGCCCGCACCAAGTTGATCGCCCGGTTGACCACGATGCGCCTGATCCACCCGGGGAAGGCCTCCGCCCCGCCCTGCAACTCCGGCAGGTTGCGCACCGCCGACTCCACGGCGTCCTGCAGGGCGTCCCAGGCGTCTGCATCGCTCCCCGTGATGGCGAGTGCGATACGGTACAGCCGGCCCTCCTGTTCCTGCAGGAGATGCAGGAACTCCCCTTGCGTCAGCATCCGTTCACCTCCGATTGGCGGCCGCCACACACAGGACAACGGAGAACGGTGAAAGGTTCCAGCCAGAACGTGAAAAAGGACCACCGCTCTCCGGTGGTCCTCAGGTCTTCACTTTCCCTCCCCAGGCTGCGGCTCGGGCGGGATGGCCCGGCGCATGCGGAAGTTCATGCGGTAGCCGTCCGTCAGCAGGTGTACCTTGAGGCCGGCCGGCCGGTCCTCCGTCGGAGCGGTGCGCTCCCACGGGTCCAGCACAGTCACGGTCGACTCACCCAGCGCCTTCGCCTCGCCGTTGGTCACCAGCAGCGCCGTCCCGGCGTCCAGGCCGGCCGCCAGCATCGCCGAGGCCTCGGGGACCGACATCGCCCGCACCAGCCGGCTGAACCGCTGAGCGCCGCTAAAGCCGGCGTCGATCAGCAGGGCGGGGAGGATGCCCAGCCCCACGGTGACCCCCTCCTCCGCCGGGTGCGGGAAAAGCCGACTGCCGAAGAGCGAAGCGGCTGCGTCCATTCCCACCAGCAGGCGGCCCGACTGCACGTGCTCTCGCAGTGCAGTACCCGCCGCCGTGGCCTGAAGGACGTTCAGCCCCTGTGTCGGGCTGTCGCCGCACAGTACGATCGCGTCGTACTCCCTGAGCCGCCCCACCCACTCGGGGTCCGCGGCCTTCTCGCGGGAGTCTAACAGGAACGGCTCAACCTTTTTCATGCCGAACCGTGTGAACGGGCGGGCCGCTGCAGCGGCCGCCTCCTCGGGGTTGCCCGTCGCGGCGGCAGGCACGATGGCCACCCGGGCCGACCGGCCCCCGGCCAGGTGCAGTGCCGCCACCACCGCCTCGTCGGGAACGGGGGATCCCCCCATCAGGATGACCGGACCCGCCGGGTACTCGGCCAGGGCCACGTCGAGATCGCACTCGGGCCGCCCGTCCGGGCGCCCGTTCTTGCCTCGCTGGGCTGGCGCACGATGGCGGGCGAACCAACCGCGCAGGCCTCCCTGGGGTACGACGATCGACTTGAGTAAGCTGGAGGAGAGTTCCGACGTGATGGAACCCAGGCGTTCCAGGTTCACCGCGCGATCACCTCCCGTGGGTTGGCACTCCCTCTAACTCTATTGCGACACCCGTTGCGGTTAGCCCTCAGATCCACTTGATCTCTGCCTCGTCCCCGTCGGCCACCGGCGTGACAAACTCTGCGTCACGCCCGTTAAGCCGCAAGATGAGCTGCCGCATGCCGGGCGGCGGCGATGAGGCGACCCCTGCCGCCACCAGCAGGCTTGCGAAGATGGGCGGATCGTCGCTGGTGGTGACGGTGATCTCATCTCCCTCCAGCAGCGGGTCGTCCGGACCGGCAACCTGCCCGTTCCGGCGCACGGTCACCCCCACGGCCGGCAGGCGGTGCTCTGCACCGTTCACGCGGACCCGGACAGCGGCCCCGCCCGCGATACGGGCCGCCAGCGCCCCCGCCGTGAGCGGCGGGCACGGCTGCACGGTCAGGGAGTCGCCCGCCGCAAGCGGCGCCTCAAGGGTTGCCGGCGTCGCCGGCTGACCGTTGTGCACCACTCGGTAACGAGTCCAGGCAACAGACTGGGGTTTGCCATTCAGTGTATACGAAATCACCTGTTGTGCCAACGGATCTGTAAAACCAAGACAGGCCAGGGCATCCGACACCGTGTTCAAGGGCCTCACGACCACTACGTCGTTGTCCCGCAGCTCCCGTTCGGGACCTGACGCCTCACCGTTCACCGTGACCAGCGGCTGTACCGTCACCGCGTCACCGTTCAGCACCAGCTCGGTGTGCACGCAGGCCTCGGGCGCCACGTCTGCGACCGTGGCGCGGCCGGGTTCACCGGGGGTTCCGGGCTCCACCTCGATGCGGTCCTGGTGCCGGACCAGCGCCTCCAGCCCCGCGGCTTCGCCGTTGAGCAGGATGCGGGCAGGGCGGCCGAAGGTTCCCGGCACGATGCGCAGCTTCCCGTTCACGGTGACCGTAAGCCCCTTGCCGATGTCGCCGTTCAGCTCGCGGATGGAGATGCCGGAGGCGAGCAGCGCGTCGGCCACGGTCAGGCGGTTGGGCCGGAAGAGCCGCACGCCGCGGCCGTTCACGTACACGTAGGCAAACCCGAGCGTGGAGTGATCCCGGGCCGCCACGGCGATTCCGATCGGGGTGATGGCATCGGGGCCCTTCAGGAGGTTCCTGGCGCCTTCCACGCCCGAGATGGCGTCGCGGCCGCGCACCGCCACACGCTGGGCGGGAAGGCCGATCTCAGCCGCCAGGCAGTCGCTCAGCCCCGGCGTCAGGGATCCCCCTCCCACCAGAAGGACCGCCTGGGGCGGCTTGCCGCTGTTGAGGGCCAGGATGCGCCGCGCGATCTGGCCGGCCAGCCGCCGCACGGCCGGCTGCAGGGCCTGAACGAGCGCTTCCCGGCTCTCCCGCCGGGTGTGCCCCAGGATGTCGGTGAACTCCACAGACTCCGAAGCGCTGATCTGCCGCTTGACAAGTTCACCGACCTTGAAGTCCAGCAGGTAGGCCTCGGAGAGCGCCTCGGTGATCTCGTCGCCCGCAATGGGCACCATGTCGTAGGCCAGAACGGCGCCCTCGGCCGTCAGGGCGATGTCCGAGGTGCCGGCGCCGACATCCACCAGCGCCAGGTTGAGATGGCGCATGGAGGGCGGCACGGCGACGGTGAGCGCAGCGATCGGCTCGAGCGTGAGGGCGATCATCTCAAGGCCCGACTGCTCCAGCACAGCCAGGAGGGAATCGACCACGCCGCGGGGCAGGAACGTGGCGATCACATCGATCTCGGCCACGGTGCCCCGCTGCCCCACGAGGTTGCGGAGCGGGAAGCCGTCCAACACGCACCGGGTGACGGAGTGGCCGACGTAGTGGTAGTCCTGGGGCCGTTCGCCCTCCCGCAGCACCTCGCTCAGGGCGGTCTGGGCGGTCTGGACGGCCTCCAGTTCCAGGCTGAAGACCTCCTCGGCGGTGAGCTGCGTCAGGCCGGAGAGCTGGCGAACCGCCTCACCGCGCACGGTGCGCAGGGCGCGGCCCGCGGCTGCAACCGCCACGTCACGCAGCGGCTGCCGTACGCGCCGCTCCAGCTTCTTCTTCACCTGCGAGACGACATCGGCCACCGCCGCAACGTCATGAATCTGCCCGTCGAGCATCGAGCGCTCGGCGTGCTCCATGACGTCGGCTGCGAGGATCTTCAGCCCCTTGGGTCCACTGGTGGTCACCAACCCGGCCACCTTGCGCGTGCCGATATCGAGGGTGAGCAGGGGGCGTGACGACACCGCCGGGGACCTCCTTTGTGGCAAGGTCTTACGCTGCCCAACGCAAAACATGCCATTGATTCGACAAACGGTCGCTGCGCTCCTTCACAGCGCCGACACGGCGACAAACTACACTAGGCTGCCGAACCAGACATAACACACGCCCGGCCGTTGAATACTAGGTGCGTAAAACCGAGGGAGGTGGCGCACTGTGGCTCAGTTCACGCCCACCGATCGGATTTTACCGCATGAGCTCCTGGACCGGTTCAAGTGGGAGGTTGCCCGCCAGGCGGGTCTCACCGAACAGATCGTGCAGCACGGCTGGCCCCAGATGAGCTCACGCGCCTGTGGCCACATCGGAGGCCGGATCGGCGGCCGCATGGTGAAGGTGATGATCAGGTACGCCGAGCAGGCCCTGGCCGACGGCTCCGCTGCCCTCCGGTAGCGGGCCGCCTTCCCAGGCGGGGGAGCGCGCACCCCGCCGATCACATAACGAACAGGCCGGCGGAAAGCCGGCCTGTTCCGCTCATGCGCCGAGCGCCTGGTTGTAAGTCTGCAGCGCCTCGTCGGCGCGGCCGAGCCGCTCCAGGCACGCGCCGATGGACCACAAGTGCTGCCTGTTCTGCGGGTCGGTGGCCACGGCCAGCCGGTAGGCGTTGAGGGCCTGCTCATACCGGCCCAGTGCGAAGTAGCAGGCTGCCTGGTTGGCCCGTGCGGCCACGTCGTCGGGCGCCCGCTGCAGCGCCTCGTCGAAGCAGGCGAGTGCCTCCCGGAACTTCCCGATCTTCATCAGCAAATGGCCCTTGTTGTTCAGGAGCGTTGGGTCGCCGGGCGCCTTCTGCAGTGCCGCGTCCAGAATGCTGGTCGCCTCCGCGATCATCCCGCCTTCCAGGAGTGCGGCGGCCAGGTTACCGAGGGTGAGCGGCGAGTCGGGCTCCAGGGCGCTCGCCTGCCGGTACGATTCGATCGCCTCCCGGGTGCGGCCAGCGCGCATCAGCGAGTAGCCCACGTTGTTGAGCAGCGTCGGATCAGCCGGACGCAGCCGCACAGCCTGCAGCAGCGCCCGCAGCGCCTCTGCGGTCTCCCCCGTCTTCTGCAGCGCAAGCCCCAGGTTGGCCCAGACCGCGCCGTCGGTCCGCAGGAACCGGGCGGCCTTGCGGTAGGCCTGAGCCGCCTCCTCGTGCCTGCCCATCTCGCTCAGGCAGAGGCCGCGCAGATTCCAGAGGGCGCCGCTCCTGGGACGCCCGGCCAGCGCTCCGTCGATGAACACCAGGGCCTCGTCCGTCCGCCACTGTGACAGTAGGAGGCGGCCCCTGGCCACCCACAGGTCAGGCATGTCGGGACGGAGCCGCAGACCGGCCTCCAGCTGGGCATGGGCAGCGTCAGTCATCCCCGCCCGGGCCAGCGCCTCAGCCAGCCAGCGGCGCAGGAACGCGTTCTCGGGGTCGCGCCTCACCGCCGGCGCCAGGAGTTCCACCGGCTCTTCGGAGTTTGCGGCCGCGGCCGGCACATGCACGAGCATCACGCCGAGGCGAGCCCGCAGGTCGAGCCGGTCTGGGTTGGCAGCGACGAGCTGGCGGCAGCGGGCGATGGCCGGACCGACCCTTCCGGTCCACAGGGACAGCGCAACGAGTGCCCATCCCGCCGGCGGGCGCCCGTGCCAGGGGAGAGCCGCCAGGTCCGAGAGCAACCCGGTACCACGCACCCGCGCGGGGACTGGGGTAGCAGCTTCCGTCATAGCCGTTGCCTCCCGGTAATGAGACTGCTGCCCCCCATATTTGACCACAGCAAGTCCCATTCCTGCCATGTCTGGCAAAAATCGGTCGACAACGCTGTCGTTATCTGGCGCGGTTTGTCGAGAGCGCAACTCCCCTTGGCGATCCGATCTGCGCCAGCGGGGCGATCCGGTATCCCGCACCGCGGGTCCTATCGAGCAGCGGCGCCACGGCCGCAGCGCCTGCCGGCTCGTCAAGCGGCAGCATCAGAACGGCACCCGGGTAGAGCGCCCTGCCCGCCTGCTCGGCCAGTCGCTCCGGGGTGATCCCCGGCTCGACGAAGAGGGCGGCGTTCGACCAGAGGAGGAACTCCATCCCCTCCTCCTCCACGAGCGCGATGAGCTGGCGGTCGAACCGGCCCAGCGGCGGTCGGAACACCTGCGGTGCCTCGCCCGAGGCAGCCAGAATAGCCTCCCTGGCCATCTGCAGCTCAACCCGGGCCTCTGCGGGCCCCAACTCTCGCATGTCCACGACCCGGTTCCCGAGGCTGCCGATGGCGTGCCCCAACGTTCGGATCCGGCGGAGATCGGCCGGACGCTCCAGCGCCTGCTCCCCCGTCACGAAGAAGGTGGCGCGCACGCCGGCCTCGTCGAGAAGCGCCAGTAGCCCGTCCAGCACCTGGGGCGCGGGCAGGTGGTGAAACGTCAGAGCCACCTCACCCCTGGTGTCCGCAGGCGCAGCGCCGAATGGGTCACCCTGCTCGGCCTGGTAGATTCGCAGTCCGGACCTGGCCTCGATCGGTCCAGTCCCCTGCGCACTGAAAGCCGACCCGATCAGAGACGTTCCCGCGGCCGGTCCGGCGGCAGTCCCGCTCGCCGTACCTTCACTGCCTTCGATCCCGCCGGGCACGGCTTCCTCGCCGGCGACGCCACTCGCCGGATCCGGAGGCGCCTCGTTCGCAATCGCAACGGGCGCGTTCCGATCCTGCTCACGGAGCGCCCCGACGGTCAGCCGCCCGGCGAGCCCGTCCACCTCAAGGCCGAAGTGGCGCTGGGCGGTTCTGACCGCCGCCTCCGTCAGCGGTCCGAAGATCCCGTCCACAGGGCCGGGATCAAACCCCCTGGCGTGCAGCAGCTCCTGCAGGGTCACGACCTCATCGCCGGTGTCGCCGTACCGCAGGGCGCGTACCTGCACCGCCTCTGCGAGCCGCTCTTCCGGCAGGAGGCGGTAGGCGATGGCGGAGGCCGGCAGCAGGGCGACCAGCGCCAGCGCAAGCAGTACGGAGGGATACTTCATGGGGCGATCCTCCTTCCGGGGGTATCTCACCCATCAGTCTCCCCCATGGACACCTTCTGTAAACCGTCCGTCAGCCCCGTCTCAGGTTCACGGTCGCAACGCCGGCCACAGCACCTGCGCCGGCGCCCAGAATCAGCCCCCTCGCTGTTCCCATCAGGCCCGGCAGGTCGCGGAAGATGCCGACGAGCACGATCGCCGCGGCCATCAGGGCGATGCCGGCCAGTAGCCCGTGCAGGAAGCCGCCCCGGCCGGCCACCCAGGCCGCCCGCAGACCGGCGATCGCTGCAGCCACGCCCTGCACCACCAGCGTCCGGCCCGCCTCGGCCTCCGGCGCCGGCGGGAAGCGGAAGTCGAGCACGCCCAGCACCAGTGCGCTCACCACGAGCAGCAGCAGGCCCCACAGCACCCCGGCGGCCAGCGCTGTCAGGTCCACGGCCGGCCCGGTCCCGTCTGCCCCTCGCATGTCATCATCTCCCCCGTGTGGCTTGACCCATCTATATGGGTGCAGGTCGCGGGGTATGCAAAGGCCCCGCCTTGAGGCGGGGCCCGGCACACGTGCACGTCTCAGCGGCGGTTCACACCGGCCAGCCAGGGCTGCACCTTCTCGTCCCACTTCTTCACCACCACGAGCCAGGGGCCGAGCACAACGTAGGCCGTCAGCGGCATGAGGATCACCGCCCAGGGGTTCCAGCCTGCGGCGTAGAGCAGCACGCCCAGGGCCACCACGGGGCCCACCACCGGCCAGAACTGGAGACCGGCGCCCTTGCTGCGCTTCTTGAAGTCGGGATACGGGATCGACGAGATCATGAGGTAGGAGAGCAGGATCATCGCAGAGGGGATCACGTGCGGACCCGGTGCGGCCGTCGTCTCCTGCAGGAAGTAGAACGCCATCGTGGAGAGCAGCGTGCCGGCGGCCGTGATGGGCACACCCATGAAGTAGCCGCGGGTGCTGATCACGTTGAACCGGGCCAGCCGAAGGGCGCCGCAGACCGGGAAGAGCAGAGTGACCACGAGACCGAAGTAGCCGAGCTGATACAGCGCCATCTGGTGCAGCAGCACCGCCGGCGCCACGCCGAAGGCCACCACGTCGGCCAGGGAGTCCAGTTCCCGGCCGAAGTCACCGTCGGCCTTCAGCCAGCGGGCCAGCCGGCCGTCGAGGCCGTCCGCCACCAGCGAGCCCACGACCATCAGCGAGGCGAGGCGCCACTCGCCCCGCATGGTGAGGAGAAGGCTGCCAACGCCGAAAGAAAGGTTGGCCAGCGTGAACATGTGGGGCACGCTGGAAAGGCTCTTTCGGCTCCTCTCTCTGACCCACCGTCCGCCCCGCACGGCCCGTATCCGCCACCGGTGGCGCTCTCGCTGGTCAACGCCGTTGAAGTTCAATGTGGTAGCCTCCCTATCACCGTCTCACCGCCCACGACGCGGTCTCCGGGACCGACCAGGACCTCGCTGCCGGGCGGGAGCCAGACCTGCGTGCAGGAACCGAATCGAATCAGCCCGAAGCGCTCTCCCCGCTGGAGGCGGGCACCCACCTGCGGCCACGTGATGATGCGCCGGGCCAGGAGCCCTGCCACCTGACTGACGAGCACCTTGTGCGGCCCGGCAACCAGGCCGACGTAGGAGCGCTCATTCACCTCACCCACGGTCTCGTCCCAGGCAGCCAGGAACCGCCCAGGCACGTACTCCCGGTAGCGCACCTCCCCGGCCACCGGCGAGCGGTTGATGTGCACGTCGAACACCGAGAGGAAGATTGAGACCTGAACCGCCCGGCCGCCCATGAACCGGGGCTCCTCCACCTCCCGCACGAACATGACCCTTCCGTCTGCGGGCGAGACCACCAGCCGTTCTCCCGCGGGGATCGGCCGCTCAGGATCGCGGAAGAACCAGAGCACGAAGAGCGTCAGGATCGCCGGCACCAGGGCCAGACCCCAGTGAACGAGCAAGGCGAGAAGCGTCAGGATCAAGAGGACGGCGGCGAAGGGCCACCCCTCTCGGGCGATGATCGGTCGTCTCATGCAGATACTACTCTCCTAAGAGTACATCAGTACGGGGCCTGAGGGCAGAAGGGTCAGAACGGAATGTCCCAGTTGCCGATCCGGTCTATCTGGTCGTACCGGGTGAGGTCGAGCTGAATGGGCGTCACCGAGATGTACCCGTCCTCCACCGCGGCCACGTCGGAGTCCCGCCCGTTCCTCACCTCGGCCAGTTCGCCGGCCATCCAGTAGTACTCCTGCCCCCTCGGGTGCACACGCCGTACCCACTGGTCGCGGTACAGCCTACGGCCCACCCTGGTCACGCGTACGCCTTTGATCTCAGTGCGAGGCCGCGCAGGCACGTTCACGTTCAGCAGCGTGCCCTCCGGCAGCCCTTCCGCCAGCACCCGGCGGGCGAGTCCGGCGGTGAAGTCCGCGGCCACCGAGTAGTCGTCGGCGGTCATCGAGTCCAGCGAGACCGCAATGGCAGGCACCCCGAGGATCGGCCCCTCCAGTGCGGCCGCCACCGTTCCCGAGTAGAAGATGTCGGTGCCCAGGTTGGCCCCGCGGTTGATGCCGGAGATGACCAGGTCGGGCCTGCGCGGCAGCAGGGCCTCGATGGCCAGTTTGGCTGCGTCGGCGGGCGTGCCGGTGACCGAAATGCACGGCGCAACGGCCCCGGGGATGTTCACCCGCACCGGGAAGAGCGGCCGGTACATGGTGATCGCGTGGCCGCTGGCGGACCGCTCCCTGTCGGGGGCCACAGCCCAGACCTCCAGCCCTTCCTCCTGCTCCATGCGTGCCCTGAGGGCGTTGATGCCCGGGGCGAAAATCCCGTCGTCATTGGTGAGCAGCACCAGCGGCATGCACGGTCTCCCTCCGACCAGAACTCTGTGTTCCGTTAGTCTCCCCCTGCGCTCATCAGCCCTCGACAGGCAGATTGAGCCAGGCCGTCGCCCGCTCCATCACGGCCGCCGTCGGACCGCAGTAGAGCGACGGGCCAGGAAGCGAGCGCAGGAACTGCGTGCCATAGCGGGTCACCCGCGGAGAGAGGCGAGTGTCCAGCACGATCACCACCCCCCGGTCGTTGCGGGTTCGGACCAACCGGCCGAAGCCCTGCTTGAACCGGATGACCGCCTGCGGCAGGCTGAGGTGGGCAAAGCTGGACAGCCCCCTGGCCTCCAGATCTTCCATGCGGGCCTCCATGACGGGATCGCCGGGCGGGTTGAACGGAAGCCGCACCATGATCACCGTCGTCAGGCCGTCGCCGGGGATGTCCACTCCCTCCCAGAAGGAAGCCGAACCGAAGAGCACCGCGTTCCGGGCTCCCTTGAACTCGGCCACCAGCCGGCCGCGGGAGCCGTCCAACCCCTGGCCCAGGAGGAGCAGCCCCTCGCCCTCCAGTTCGTCCTTGAGCTCGGCGTAGACCTGCCGGAGTTGACGGTGGCTCGTGAACAGGACAAGGGTCCGTCCGCCCGCACGGGGCAGGAACCGGCGGAGGAACTCCGCCGTCGCCCGGGTGAACTCAACGCCCTCCTTGGGGCTGGGCAGATCCTCCGGCACAAGCAGCAGCGCCTGCTGCCGGTAGGCGAACGGCGACGAGAGGACTCCTTCCCGCAGCCGGTCCGGGGGAAGACCGGACAGCCCCAGCCGCTGCTTCAGGTGGTCGAAGGAGCCGCCCACCGCCAGCGTGGCCGAGGTCATGGTCACCGAGCGCAGCCGCCCGAACAGCTGCGCCCGCAGCAGGTCGCCCACGTTAACGGGCGCCGATCGCAGCAGCACCCGGACCCGGTCTCCCCGCTGTGCAGACTCGATCCAGGCGACCTCGCCCTCCCCGGGGTGGAGCAGGACATCCTCGATTGCTTTGGCACTTTGCACTAGAATACCATTCTGCTTCTGAATGTCAACGAGTATGGAGTCTGCGTCACGCAGAGGTGGGTCCATCGCCTCGAGGGCCTCAAGCAGCGCCGTGAGCCCGCCGGCCAGCGTGCGCAGCCTGTTGACGGCGTTCGTGCGCGCCTGGTCGAGGGCCTCCCAGAGCGGTCCCGTGCGCACGGCATCGACCAGGCGGAGGGAGCGGGCGTTGCCCTCGTCGTCGCTGCCGCCCCGGGCCTCCACCAGCTGGGCGCAGAGGCGGAAGAGCTCGTCGGCGGCGTCCCGGCAGCGGACTGCAAGGTCCACCAGTCTCTCCATCATGTCCTCGTGGGGAAGGCCCACGGGCGGCCGGGCGGGGATCGACCTGCCCCGCGGCAGCCTTCGCCTCAGTTGCGGCAGAAGCCCCTGCCCCGGGGCCCGGAACAGGTGGAGCAGCGCGGCGAGGATGTCCCAGTTCTCCAGGTTCACGCCCAGGTTCTGCGTGGCAACGGCCTCCAGGTGGTGCGCCTCGTCGATGATCAGCTGGCGGAACGGCGGCAGGATCTGGTTGCCCGTGGCGATGTCCGCGAAGAGCAGCGCGTGGTTGAGCACCAGCACCTGTGCGTCCTTGGCCCGCCGCCGGGCGCGGAACGCAAAGCAGTGACTCCGGAACCACTTGCAGTTGGGGCCGAGGCACGTCTCGGTCTCAGACTGCACCTCCCGCCAGAAGCGCTCCTCCTCGTTGAGGAGGTTCAGCTCCGAGCGGTCGCCCGTCTCCGTCTCGGCCAGCCACCCGGCCAACCGGATATGGAAGCGGCGCTCCTCAGGTGAGGTCAAGAAGTCCGCACCGGTGGCGGCCTCCTCCCACTTGCGCAGGCAGATGTAGTTGCTGCGGCCCTTCACCAGGGCGGCCCGCACCCCGTCCAGCGCTGTCCCGGCCAGGGCAGCCTGGAGGAACGGGATGTCCTTCTCCCACAGCTGCTCCTGCAGGGTGATGGTGTGGGTGGAGATCGCCACTTTCTCTCCGTTCTTCCGGGCCCAGGCGAACGCCGGCACCAGGTAGGCCAGGGACTTGCCCGTGCCCGTGCCGGCCTCGAGCAGCAGATGCGCGCCATCGTTGAACGCGCAGGTCACCGCCTCGGCCATCTCCTGCTGCTGCGGGCGGTGCTCGTACGCCGGGAAGGCGTTGCTGATTACCCCGCCGGCGCCGAGCACCTGTCGGACCATCGCCGCGTCGATGGGGCGGGGCTCGGACAGGTCCGGTTCGTCGTCTGGCCGGTGGAGTTGGCCGGGGAAGGGACGGATCCACTCGGTGACGGGGCTCGGCTGCTCCCCCCTCGCTTCGCGGGCATCCAGTTCTGCGCGGAAGAGCGGGGCCAGGGACCAGCCCGCCGGCTCGCCGATGGCAAGCACCAACCGAAGCAGCCCCACGTCCATCTGCCCAAGACGGTCCAGCAACGCCAGGAAGAGCCGGCCGCAGGCGCGGGCGTCATCCTCCGCCCGGTGGTGCCGCGTGAGCGGCAGCGCCAGCAGCTCGGCCAGCGTGGAGAGCCGGTGGTTCTTGGCGCGCGGCAAGGCGACACGGGCCAGCTCGGCCGTGTCGTAGCTCCAGTTTGGCAGGCTGCGCCCCGCCCGGGCGAAGGCGGCCTGCAGGAAGGCCACGTCGAAGGGCGCGTTGTGCGCGACCAGCGGCAGATCACCCACGAGTTTGGCGAACTCCGGGATCAGCGCCTCGAAGGGGGGCTTGCCCCTCAGCATGCCGGGATGGATGCCGGTGAGGTTCTGGATGCGCTGCGGCAGCGGGCAGCCGGGGTCGACCAGGTGCGAAAACGAGGCGGTCTCCACCCCGTCATCAAAACGGACGGCGGCCACCTCGATCAGGCGGTCGCGCTCAGGAGACATCCCCGTGGTCTCAACGTCTATGGCAACGAAGGAGCGCAGCCCCATCCGGGCTGTCCCCCTTTCTCTGTGCAAGCCTATCCTTTTTCACTTCGAGTCCGCCGTACGCATCTCCTCCGTGGTGTCCCGAAACTAGTCTAGCCGCTCCCAGAGCCAGTTGGCAACGGAGCCTGCCCCCGCGAAGGGCAGGGCGAACCAGACTGCGGCGGGCCAGAGCCGGGGCCATGTGCTCGTCCATCCGCCCCACCAGGACAGGTTCGCGGCGGTCAGGGCGGCCGTGAAGCAGAGCGAGAGCAGGGCCCCGGCGACGAGGCCGGCAGCGGGAGCAGGCAACCCGTACAGGTTCACGATCGCCCGCGCCGTCAGGACGGCGGCCGCCGCAATGGCACCGTACAGCAGGAAAAGGGTCCAGAAGGCCGGCGTACCGGCAAAGTCCTTCAGGGCACTCCAGAAGCGGGGCGCCTGCTCGGCGGCCCACGCCGCCAGCAGCACCCCACCGAAAGCGAGCGCCTGTCCGGTGATGGTACAGCACAGGAACCGAGCCCAGCGCGGCATGGCACATCCCTCCCTAGCACCTTCTGCCCGGATGGCTCCTCCGGCACCCAGGGGGTATAATGAGGTGACCTACCACTCTCTCCGGGGGGCTTTGACCCATGCGTGTGGACGTGTATCCGACCGTGCTCAACATTCCGCCTGCTGAGGAGCTGGCCGGCCGGGTGGCCGTGGTGATCGACGTGCTCCGCGCGACCACGACCATCTGCACAGCGCTGGCCAACGGCGCCGACACCGTCGTGCCCATCCTGACCCCGGAAGAGGCCTTCCAGGTGGCTGCAGACAACCCCGACCGCCAGTTCCTGCTGGGCGGCGAGCGCAAAGCGGTGCTGATTCCCGGCTTCAACTGCGGCAACTCGCCCCTGGAGTACACAGAGGCCCGAGTGAAGGGGCGGCCCATCCTCTTCACGACCACGAACGGTACGAGGGCGATCCGGCGGGCGGCGGGGGCCGACCGGGTCTACATCGCCAGCCTGCTGAACGCGCCTGCCGTTGCCCGGGAGCTGGCCCGGCTGGACCGGGACGCGGCCATCTGCTGCGCCGGCACCCACGACCAGTTCTCCCTGGAGGACTCCGCGTGCGCCGGAGCCATCCTCGAGTTCCTGGCCAGGGCGGGGACGCCGGCGGAGACCAACGACATGGGCGTCGTGGCCCGCAACCTCTTCCGTGAGTACGACGGTCGCCTCGGCGACCTGCTCCACCTCTCGGAGCACGGGCAGAGGCTCGCCAAGCTCGGCCTGCAGGAAGACCTGATGTTCTGCGCCCAACTGGGCACGCTGACGCTCCTGCCCGTCTTCACCGAGGGCCAGGTGGTGCTCCCGGACTGATCCGAGGCTCCCGCCGGGCCGTCGCCCGGGCTACCGGGCGGTAGGCAGTTCAACGTCAACAGCCTCGCTGATGATCTTGTACACGTCGTTCAGCAACGTACCCAGCCGCTGCTCGGCCACCAGGTAGTCGCGAATGTCGACATCCTGCGTCAGCACAGTGTACAGTCGCTCCAGCCCCTCCTTCTGCTCCTGGCTGAGCTCCTTGCCCTGGAGCACCTGCGCCTGCAGATCCAGCTGCCGCTTGTGGAAGTCTGCGACCATCTTCTCTGCCGCCGCCTTGCCCTTGATCTTCTCCCGCGCGGCGGCGAAGCTCCGGTACTCCTGGCTCTCCTTCAGCGCCCGCGCCAGGCTGTGGGCATGATCGTATACGTTGACCATTGTCGCGACACCTCCAGGATGGTAGTGTTCGCTCACCGCCGGGGTTTCCCTTCAGTCGAGGGTGTAGACGTAGATGTGCGAGGTGAAGCCCCCCTGCCCATTGTCCTTTCGGGGAACCAGGAGCAGGCGGGAGACCAGCAGCCGCCTCCCGTCGGGCGAAAACTGCGGGTGGAAGTACATCGCTCTGGGGTCATCGGCCAGAAGCCGCTCGGCGGCCCCGGTGGCCAGGTTGAGCAGGTAGATGCCGGTTGCCGTGCGGGGGTTGCGGTACGCCAGCAGCTGCCCGTCCGGGTGCACTCCGGGCATGATGCCGCCGTCGGTGGTCAACCGTTCGGGCTCGCCCCCGTCGGTCGGGATCCTGTACAGGTCGTACTCCACCCCTCCGGCCCGCCGCGGGCCTCCACCGAAGATGAGCCAGCGGCCGTCCCGGCTGACCGCCAGGCCGCCGGAGAGCAGTTCCCAACCCTCGGGGGCCCGGAAGACCTCCTCACGCCGCCCCGCGGCCGTCACCCGCACGATTCGCTCGGGGGTGGTGTAGTAGAGTGCGCCTCCCGCCGGATCCCACGCCAGGTACCCGATCGGCCCGGACTCCCGGGCCAGCTCCTGCGGCGCCCCCGGTGGCCGGTTGCCCTCCGGCACGGCGAACTCCATCACCTGCGAGAGGTTGTCGCGTGTGGAGAGGCGGACGAACGCCAGGCTGCGGCCGTCCGGCCGCCAGACGGGTCCGGCGTCCCAGGCCAGCGGCTGGCTCGTGAGCACACGCGCTGGCCTCCCGGTGGCCGGCGACAGCAGGATCTGCCCGTCGCGCATGAAGGCGATCGCCCGGCCGTCCGGTGACCAGGCAGCGAAGCCGTCCATCGCGGCGCCCTGCGTCAGCGGGGTCAGCCGCTGGGCAAGCTCTCCCGACGGTCCCTCTGCCCCCGTGCCCGGCATCGGGTCACCCATCACGGGCACACTGTCGCCTCCGAGGTGCGCCAGGTCGCCGAACAGCAGCAGCCGGAAGAGCAGCGCCATGCCCAGAAGCAGGAGCAATCCGTGCAGGCGGGCCCCGCCTGCTCCCGCCCGATGGATGCCGTACATGCTCGTCGCCCCCCTCGTCCTCACTGGATTATTCCGGAGGCGGGGGGGCTAGTACACCTGGCATGAAACAGGGGCGCCCGGGCGTATGGAACAGGTGGGACAGCCTCACAGGACCGGGGATCGGAGGATGGGCAATGCGGCACCTGCTGTTGGTGGCGGGCGCGGGCGGGCTGATCGCTGCCGCGCTGTGGCTGGGAGCGGACCGGGCAGACCGGCTGAGCCACACGCTCGTGCGGCCGGCGGTCATGGCCCTGTTCGGCCTGCTGCTCCTGGTGCTTCTGGGCGAGGAGCCGCGCTGGGCTTCCGCCCTGGGCGCCGCGGCCGCCGCGATCGGGCTGTGGGAGAGCTTCAACGGCGTCTATCAACTGCTGTACGTGCCCGTCGCCCGCACCGGGCCCGTGGCGCAGGTGCGCACCACGGGGAGATGGCTGTTCAACACCTTGGGCAACCTGGTGCTCCTCAACCTCTCCGCCCAGCTCGCCTTTCCCCACACCTTCCAGTGGCGCGATCTGCCCGCCACGGCGCTGGACGTGGCCTACTTCACCATGCTCACCTTCGCCTCGGGCGGCTACGGCGACGTGGTACCCGGCACCCCTCTGGGCAAGCTGCTGGCCATGCTGACCAGCCTCAGCGGCCTGCTCTTCGCCACCATCCTCTTCGCCGCGCTCTTCCACCGCCTGCGGGCAGAATGACGCCGCACCGGCGGACCGGTGCGGCGGTGCGGAGTGCTCCCTTAGCGCGTGAACGGCTCAGAGAGCGCGGTCACCTTGTCCAGGACCTCGCGGGGGAGCTGCACCGTGCAGGCGGAGACGTTCTGCGCCACCTGATCCGGCCGGCTGGCGCCCACGATGGCCGCCGTGATGCCCGGGCGGGCCATCACCCAGGCCAGGGTAAGCTGGGGCAGCGTGACGCCGGCCTCAGCGGCCACCGCCTCCATGGACTCCGCCAGGTCGAAGTTCGCCTCCGTGAGCCAGCGCTCGGTGAACCTCGGCCCCTGCGTGACCGCCCGGGATCCCTCCGGCGGTGCCTGGCCCCGCCGGTACTTGCCGGTGAACAGACCGCCGGCCAGGGGGAAGTAGACGATCTGCCCCACGCCTTCCGCCTCGGAGGCGGGGATCACCTCGCGCTCGATCCTGCGGTTGGCGGGGGAGTACTCGGGCTGGTTGGAGATGAACCGGGCCCAGCCGTGCCGGTCAGCCACGGCGTTGGCCTTCACGATCTGCCAGCCGGCGAAGTTGGAGCAGCCGATGTAGCGCACCTTGCCTGCCCGCACCAGGTCGTCCAGGGCCCGCATCGTCTCCTCGATGGGAGTGCTCGGGTCCCAGTTGTGCATCTGGTAGAGGTCGATGTAGTCCGTCTGCAGCCGCCGGAGCGAGGCGTCCACGGCGTCCATGATGTGCTTGCGGGAGGTCCCCCGGTCGTTGGGGCCGTCGCCTGTGGGGAACCAGCACTTCGTGGCGATCAGGGCCTGGGAGCGGCGGCCCTTGAGGGCCAAACCGATGATGCGCTCCGACTCGCCGTTTCCATACATGTCAGCGGTGTCGATGAGGTTGATGCCTGCATCCAGCGCAGTATGCACGATGGCGATCCCGGTCGCCTCGTCGCTGCGGGTGCCGAATGCGTTGGTGCCCAGGGCCATCTGCGAGACCTTGAGTCCGCTGCGCCCAAGGTTGCGGTACTCCATGGCGCAACTCCCTCCTCTTCAGGTGATTGCGGCTACGCCTGCACCACCCGGGCTGCCGCCTCGCGCACCCGGGCCATGATCTCTCTGCCGTCCATTTGGGTCAGCTGCCCGTTCTGGTACACGATGCGGCCGTCGACCATGGTGGTGGTGACGTCCCCTGGCAGGGCCGAGTACGCAACGAGCGCGAAGATGTCGTGGTTGGGGGTCATGTGCGGCCGCTCGGTGTCGATGAGGATGATGTCGGCCCGCTTGCCCGGCTCCAGCGACCCGATCTCCGCTTCCATCCCCAGAACGCGGGCCGCCTCGACGGTGGCCATCGACACGGCGTCGTAGGCGGTGTACACCGCGGGATCGCCCTCCAGCTCCTTGGCCTGGATGGCGCCGATCCGCATCTCCGAGCCCAGGATGTGCAGCATGTTCTCGGAGGAGGCGCCGTCGGTGCCGAACCCGACCGCCACCCCCCGGCGGCGCATTTTGCTCACGGGCGTGCGGCCTGAGGCCAGCTTCAGGTTCGAGACGGGGCAGTGGCAGACGCCGGTGCCGGTCTCAGCCAGGATGGCGATGTCGTCGTCGTCAGCATGGACGCAGTGTGCGGCCACCACATGCCGGCCCTTCATGAGCCCGAGGTCGTACACGTGGCGAATGGGGGTCTTGCCCCACTGCCTGCGGGCCTCCTCCACCTCACCGGCGGTCTCGGAGAGGTGGATGTGGATGCCGACGCCCAGTTCATCCGCCACTTCGGCGCAGGTCAGCAGCGTGTCGGGCGGGCAGGTGTATGGTGCGTGCGGGCCGACCAGGAACCGAATGCGGCCCTCAGCCTTGCCGTTCCACTTTTGGAAGGCCTCGCGGGTCTCGTCGAGCCGGGCCAGGCCCTCCGAGGGCCCGCCGCTGGCGATGATGCCCCGCGCGATGATACCCCGGATGCCGCTGTCCTGGATCGCCCTGGCCACCGGGTCGGCAGGGAAGTACATGTCGAGGAAGGTGGTGATGCCTCCGGAGAGCATTTCGTAGGCCCCGAGCGCCGTCCCCCAGTAGACGTCCTCGGGAGTCATCCGCGCCTCGGCGGGCCAGATCTTCGTCTGCAGCCACTCCATGAGCCGCATGTCGTCTGCATAGCCCCGGAGCAGGGTCATTGCGGCGTGGCAGTGGGTGTTGACGATGCCGGGCATCACGATCTTGCCCGCGGCATCGATGCGGCGGGCGTCCGGCGCGCCGGGGGCCCCGTCCCGTGGACCGGCGTATGCGATACGACCGTCCTCCACCAGCACGACGCCATCTGCAAACACGTCCGCTGGCCCGGTCATGGTGAGCACGGTACCACCTTCGATCAGAATCCGCTCCATGCCAGTTTCCCCCTTCTCGCGCTCCATCTGCGGCCAAGTGCTGTTCCAGGCAACTACTTGCTGATTGTACCGGATACCATACCACGGGACAAGTTGTGGGTGCGGACGGGCCGATGCGCCGGGGGCTCTGAGGCAGGAACGGGAACGCCTCAGTGCGAAGAAACATAGGTCAAGGCTTAATGCGGTCGCGACCCGAAGCGAACGGGAGTGTGAACTCGACTTGAACTCTGCCGAAGCAGCCAGTCCCCACAGTGCAAGCAGCATCATCATCATCCCGGCCCTGGAGCCCGCACAAACGTTGGTGAAGTACGTTCACGACTTGCGGGCGCGTGGGTTCAGCCAGATCGTCGTAGTCGACGACGGCAGCAGCCCCGCCTGCGCCGGGATCTTCAACAGCCTGGCCGAGTTGCGGGACTGTGTTGTGCTGCGCCACGAGGTGAACCGGGGAAAAGGAGCGGCGCTGAAGACGGCCCTCCGTCACTGCCTGCAGCAGGGATGGCAGCGGCTCTACCAGCGCGCGATCATGGTGGATGCGGACGGCCAGCACGCCGTGGATGACGTCTGCGGAATGGCCCGCGCTTCCCACGAGCATCCGGAAGCCTACGTCCTGGGCGTTCGCGACTTCAACCAGGACATCGTGCCCGCCCGCAGCCGGTTCGGGAACCGGCTGACCAGCGGGGCGTTCCATCTGTTTTACGGGCGCTACCTGCGGGACACCCAGACGGGCCTGCGGGCCCTGCCCGCCAGCCTCTGGCACTGGGCCACCGAGGTGGCCGGTGACCGCTTTGAGTACGAGACCAACTGCCTGGTCCAGGCGATGAAGCGGGGCATCCCCATGGCCGAGATGCCCATCCAGACGCTCTACTTCGATAAAAACGCCGGAACCCATTACCGTGCGCTGCGCGACTCCTGGCCGATCTTCAAGGTGCTGATCAGCCACCTGGGGGCCTATGCCCTCGCCGGGGCGATCTCCTCCGTCGTTGCGCTGGCGACCTTCGCCTGGGTTGACCTCGCCTGGCTGAAGGGGGCTGCGGCTGCAGGTCGTCTCCTCGCCGCCAGCGTTGTGAGCGCCGGGGCGGGTTCGCTGACCCGCCTGCTCCTCCACTGGCTCTTCCGCGTGCGCACGGAGCGGAACATGACCGACGCCACCGCCAAGTACTACCTGCTCGTGGCCGGGCAGATGCTCGCCTCGTACCTCGTCGTCCTCGCCGTGCACAGCGCTACAGGGTGGACGGCTGTCTGGATCAAACTCGTCGCCGACGTGGTCCTGGCCATCGTGGGGTACCAGATCCACCCGCGCTGGTTGTTCAGGACCCACCGCTGAATCGGGGGAGCGAACGATGCCCTACGGAAGGCTGGTGCGATTCTGCCGGGCGGTCCTGCGTCTGTTCACCGCCCGGTACCGCGTGGTCCACCCGGAGCGGCTGGTGGCGCCCGCGGTTTACCTCTGCCGGCACGCGGACATCTACGGGGTCGTGCTGAACCTCGTCTGGCTTCCGGTGCCGGTCCGCACCTGGGGCCTGCACGTCTTCGGCGACCGCCGGGCGTGCAACGAACACCTCAGGGACATCACCTTCGGCGCCCGCTACGGCTGGCCCCGCTGGAAGGCGACCGTACTGGCCTGGCTGGCCTCCTACGGTCTGTCTGCGCTCTACCGCTCAGCCCGGGCCATCCCCGTCTACCGCGGGTCTGCCCAGGTGCTGAAGACGTTCCGGGAGAGCACGACGGCCCTGAAGCAGGGGGAACGGCTCCTCATCTTCCCAGACAGGGACTACGCCAGCACCGACGACGAGGTCTCCGAGTTGTACGAAGGCTTCCTCAGCATCGATCGGTTTTACCACCGGGCCACCGGCAGTCACATCCCCTTCGTGCCGCTGTACATCAACCGTGCGGACCGCACGATCACCGTCTGCGAGCCGGTCACCTTCGCCGACGATCGGGAAAGGAAGGCGCAGACGGCGGAGCTGATCAGACTCCTCCAGGCGCGCCTGAGCGGCCACGGCTGCTAGGTGTGTGCAGGACAGCATGAGACAAGCCACTGCGATCGTGCAGTGGCTTGTTTCATGCCCGGGTTACCGCTGATGCGACGCCCAGGCGTGCTCTGCGATCCCCCAGGCCTGAAGTATTCCCGCTGCCTTCACCGTTCTTCTCCGCGCACGATCTACCGAGGCCAGGGGGAGCATTATCCCGGCAGCCCGCGCCGTGTGACCTCGAGCCGCCCCGCCTCCGTGTCAAGCGCCCATACAGTGGATGACGACAGCATCGTGTTGAGCCCCAGAACGATGTCGAGCCGGGTGCCGAGCTTCTCCTCTATGGGGCTGAGGTCCCACGTCAGGTACTCCGTGTCTCCCAGGCTCACCTCACCCACTCGCAGGCTGCGCAGCACGCCGACGGGCACCATGCGGGTCTGGCCTGTGGGATCGGTTGCGGGCGTGTCGTACGCGATCTCTGCCTGTGCGAGCCACTCCCCCGCGTGGGCCGCGTTCACGGTGGTGATGCCGGCCCCGATATCGAAGGCGGCCCGCAGGCTCCGCCCGCCGACCTCCAGGGTGAAGAAGGGCACCCCTTTGGCGAGTGTGAGCGGCGCCGTCGTCCGGGGAACGTCGTCGGGCAGCCCCTGATAGGCGATGCGCAGCCCCTTGAAGTCCAGCAGGAGCGGACGCCGCAGAAGCGTCGGGCCGCCGAACCGCAGCATGACCGGCAACGGAACCTTCCTCAACTCGAGACCAGGGCTGATCAACACCGGCAGATCACGCAGCGTCTCGCCGAGGAAGTTCACCTCGGCCACCCGCCCCCGGCGCAGCTGGACCTCGCCGATCGCCCCGCGAATGGGGGCCTCTCCGTCCTCTTCCGCGATCCCCTCGCCCACCGCGAAGGCTACGTCCAGCGAGGCGCCGGTGTCGAGGTGCGCAAACACCAGCCGCCCGGCAATCTCCACCGGGGCGTACAACTGCAGTTCGTGCAGAAGGAGAGACAGCACACTTTTACCCCCTTGGCTTGCTACTTGTACAACAATTCGTTCCCCTCTAGCTTCACAGATTCCTGCACGCCTGCTGTACACTGCTGACGGGGCTCCTCCCCTGGTAACAGAAACACCCCGCCTCGGGAGTTAGCCCGAGACGGGGCGGTCAGGCGCCGCGGCTGCCTCTAGCCCTTCTCAGCCACCAGGCCCGCGGCCCAGGCGTGGCAGGCCTCCAGTTCCTCCGGCGACACGGTGCGGGGGTCGTGCTCCAGCACTACGATGGCCTGGGGATGGGCCTCAACCACCATGCGGGCGATGTCGGCCGCCGGGGTCACCGCGGGCCAGCGGTCCGACGTGTGGCTCCCGGTCGTCGGCAGGTGGTTGCGGAAGCGGCCCTCTGCATCCCACAGCGAGGTGTGCAGGTGCAGGTGCCGGGCCCACGGAAGCCAGCGCCGGGCGAGGGCGACGGGGTCCTGTCCGTGGGTCCGCGCCAGCAGCCCGAGGCGCCCGGTGTCGATGCAGAGCGAGAGGTCGGGGTACTCCGCGAACAGCCGGCTGTACAGCTCGCCGTCGAAGAAATACGGGTTGGGGCCGTCGATCTCCAGCACCACCCTGATGCGCTCCCGCTCCTGAATCTCGGCGAACCGGTCGAAGCAGCGGCGGCTCCCGTCGCAGAGGGCGGTCTCGCCGGGCCAGGCGTCCTGCAGCAGCGGCTCAGCATCCCTGAACGACCAGCCGAGGGCCGCGTAATCTGCCCCACGCATTGCGAGCGCCGGCCAGGGAAAGTGAAACACGATGTAGCGGGCACCCAGGCGGTGGGCAGCCTGGGCGGCGCTGCAGGCCACCTCCAGCGCCTCTGCCCGCACGCTCCGGTCCGGGTCGAGGAACCGGCACCAGGCCGGTCCTCCCTCCCGGTAGGTGGGGTGGTGGGCGCCGATCACCCACTCGTAGTACTCCGCCTCGGCCACGGCGCCCAGCAGGTCTGGCATGGTGTCGCAGAGGCCGATCTCCGCGCCCTGCCAATGGGGGCGCTCCAGCGACTCCCCATAGGTGTTCACGCCGGAGCCGGCGATGCGGCCGAAGGCGCCCTGCAGCGGCACGAAGAGCTGCGCCATGGCCTACACCTGCCAGGACTTGATGTACTGCGCCTGCTCGGGCGTGAGCCTGTCGATCTCCACACCCAGAGCCCGCAGCCTGGTCTCGGCGACCCGGGTGTCGATCTCTGTCGGAACCTGGATCACCCGCTTCTCCAGCTTCCCTCTGTTCTCCAGGAGCCAGAGGTGGGTCAGGATCTGCACGGCGAAGGAGAGGTCCATTACCTCGGCCGGATGGCCGTCGCCCGCGGCGAGGTTGGCCAGACGGCCCTCGCCGATCAGGTAGAGCCGCCGCCCGTCGGCGCCGGTGTAGGCGTCAACGTTGGGCCGCACCCGGACCGGCTTGCCACCCCAGGCCTCGAGGTCAGGCTTGTAGATCTCCACGTCAAAGTGACCCGAGTTGGCCAGGATGGCGCCGTCGCGCATCACCTCGAAGTGCTCCCGGCGGATCACTTTCTCGCAGCCGGTTACCGTGACGAAGATATCCCCCATGGCGGCCGCCTTGCTCATCGGCATCACGTCAAAGCCATCCATGAGCGCCTCGTTGGCCAGCACAGGGTCGACCTCGCAGACGATCACACGCGCACCGAGCCCCCGGGCCCGCATGGCCACGCCCTTGCCGCACCAGCCGTAGCCGGCCACAACCACCCGCTTGCCGGCGATGGAGAGGTTGGTGTTACGCATGATCGACTCCATGGTGGACTGGCCGGTGCCGTAGCGGTTGTCAAAAAGGTGCTTCATCCGGGCATGGTTGACGGCCACCATGGGGAAGCGAAGCACGCCGTCGGCCTCCATCGCCCGCAAGCGCTGCACGCCGGTGGAGGTCTCCTCCGACCCGCCGAGCAGGCCCTCGCCCAGGTCCTGATGGCTCGTGTGGAGCAGGTAGGTCAGGTCGCCGCCGTCGTCCAGCAGCAGCGTCGGCCGGGCGGCCTGCAGCGTGCTGACCAGGTGCTCCGTATACTCCTCTGCCGATGCCCCGTGCCAGGCGTGGACGGTGACGCCGCGCTCTGCGACGGCAGCCGCCACATCGTCCTGGGTGGAAAGCGGGTTGGAGCCGGTGAGGTAGACATCGGCGCCTGCCGCGGCGAAGACCAGGGCCATGTAGGCGGTCTTCGCCTCCAGGTGGATCGACATGGCCACCCGCTGGCCGGCAAAGGGCTTGCTCTCGCTCAGCTCCTTCTCCAACTGGTTCAGGATGGGCATGTGCGCCCTGACCCAGTCGATCTTCTGGTGACCGCCCGGCGCCAGCCCGGGGTCGCGCAGGGTCGAGACCGAAACCTTGCTCTGCACGCCGGTCACCTCCTATACCTTCAGTGCCGTGTTGTGGCCGCAGGCGCAGCCCCGCGCGGCCGGGATCTGCTTCAGCGTGGCGAACAGCAGCTTCTTCAGGTTCTCGCTGTTGGCGGCCATCACCTCGAGGACCTCCTCGTGGGTGAGGGCCGTGGGCGAGATGCCGGCGCCGAAGTTCGTCACCATCGAGACCGTGGCGTAGCAGAGACCGGCCTCCCGGGCCAGCACGCACTCGGGCACGTTGGTCATGCCCACCACGTCGCCGCCCAGCTGGCCGAACATGCGGATCTCTGCGGCGGTCTCAAAGCGCGGCCCCTCGGTGCAGACGTAGGTGCCCGCCGGGTGGACGGAGATGCCCGCTTCACGAGCCGCGTCGATCAGCACGCTGCGGATCTCGGGGCAGTAGGGCTCGGTGACGTCGGTGTGGACCACGCCGGCCTCGCCGCCCTCAAAGAACGTGCAGACCCGCCCCTTCGTGAAGTCCAGGAACTGGTCCACCACCACGAAGTCGCCGGGCTTCATGTTCCGGTTGCAGGAGCCGACCGCCGTGGTGGCGATTACCCGCTCGACGCCCAGCATCTTGAGGGCGTAGATGTTCGCCCGGTAGTTGATGAGGTGCGGCGGCACCGAGTGGTTCACGCCGTGGCGCGCCATGAAGGCCACGGGCTCACCCTGGTACGTGCCGATGCGCACCATCGCCTGGCCGTACGGGGTGGTGATGACCTCTTCCCTGATATCCTCGAGGATGCGGGGGTCGTAGACACCAGTGCCGCCAATGATGGCGAGCCGAACTTTCTGCGTCATGTGCGCACGCCCACCTTTCTGATGACATAAGCTGGTACCACAGGGGCTGAAACATCCAGGAGCCCCTACTGCTGTATGCGAGGTGGGGCCCGGATGGCGGAACACGGAACTCAGGGCGAAGGAGGCGTTGAGAACCAGTACCACCGGCGCTGGCGCGGCGGCGGCCTGGGGCGGCTGCTCCTGGTGACCACAGGCGACCTGAACCTGGACGGCGTGCCCGAGATCGTCGCCTGTGCGGGACGCGAGCTGAAGGTGTACTACTGGACGGGCGACACCTACGCCCTGCTGGCGGAGGCGGCCCTGCCCAGGGACGCCCTCTCACTGGCGGTGGGCCAGGTCGACCCGACCGGTCCCGGCACGGTGGCGGTGGGAACACGGGACAACATCCTGCTGTACGCCCTCACACCAACCGGTCTGGTGGCCCTCTGCCAGACGCTGCTGTACCCCAACGCCTACTTTCGCTCGCTCAGCCTGGACGACGTGAACGACGACGGTCGGGCGGAGGTGATCGCCGGCGCCTCGGGGGCGCAGACGATGTACCTCTTCCAGGTGATGGCCGTGGGACGGGAGAGCCGCCTGGAGGAGCTGGGCCGCCTCTACGTGGGCGGACTGGTGGCGGCAAGGCCGACCTCGGCCGGCGAGGTGGTGACGGCCACGAAGGACGGTTACGTCGACGTCTACGTTCCCTGCTCCCTCCTGCCCCGAGAGAGCCAGACCGTGTACACGGTCAGAAGGGGCGACAGCCTCTGGCGGCTGGCCCGGAAGTTCGGCACCTCCCCCGGGGCCATCGCCAGGGCCAACAGACTGGAGGAACCCTATCAGCTTACACCCGGACAGGTGTTGATCATCCCCGGCCGGCGAAACCCCAAGTCCCCCGACTAGCGCCGGCGGGGAGCAGGACATAGCATGTGGCGCTGGTGACGGACGTGCGTCACCAGCGCCGGCGCGTCTTTGGCGGTTAGCGGCCGGGGAAAACCCAGCGGTCCACTGACCGGTCCCAGGATGACTCCACTTCGCCGAACCAAAGCTTGATCTCGCGGGCGGCGTTCTCGGGACCGTCCGAGCCGTGGACGACGTTGTACGACACGTCGCAAGCGAAGTCGGCCCGGATGGTGCCGGGTTCGGCGTTGGCCGGGTTGGTCGCGCCCATCGTCTTGCGGATAGTGGCGATGGCGTTGGGACCCTCCCAGACCATCGCCATGACCGGGCCCGAGGTGATGAACTCGATCAGGCCGGGGAAGAAGGGCTTGTCCTTGAGCTCGGCGTAGTGCTGCTCGGCCAGCTCCCGTGAGACCGTCATGAGCTTGGCAGCCACGAGCTTCAGGCCCCGCCGCTCAAACCGGCTGATCACCTCGCCCACCAGTCCCCGCTGGACGCCGTCGGGCTTCACCATAACAAAGCTGCGCTCCATATGTTTCTGTTCCCCCTTAAAGACGTGGGCACCCCAAGAGTTGCCGTAGTGATTGTACCGAAAGGGGGAATCTTTGGCAAGGAGAGAAGCGCTAGGTCTGCTGCGGCCGGCATGGCCCGCGGGCCCGGTGCAGGGCGGCCAGTCCCAGGGCTGCCCCCACCCCGTCGATGAGCACGTCGTACCACACCCCCTGACGCGTGGGCACGAACGACTGGTGAACCTCATCCGTGACGGCGTACAGCAGCGCCGCCACCAGCGCCGCGCCGAAGGCAGTGCGCCGGGGGCGCCGCGCCGAAAAGGCCCAGGCGAACAGCACGGCCAGAATAGCGTAGGCAAGCATGTGGGCAGACTTGCGCAGAAGCATCTCGATCCACCAGGCCGCTGCGGGCGACAAGTCGGGGGGCAGCAGACCCAGTCGCTGCACCAGCGGCAGGCCCCTGAGGCCGGGGGTGGCGGATGACCGGTAGAGCAGGTACATCCAGAGCAGCGCAGGCAACATGCGGACCGAAGCAACCATCGAACTGCCCCCGTTCCCACACAGATAGCAGAACAGGGCGCCGCCAGCGGCAGCGCCCCGCGCATATCCTCGTCGTCACCGTTCGCAGGCGATGGCGTGCTGCGTCAGAATGCGGTCCACGTCCTTCGGGGGCCAGCCGGCGAGGTACGCCGGCGCACCGGTCTCGATGTTCTCCCGAATGCGCTTGACCATCGCCTTTGCGCTGATTCCCTTCAGACCGACGCGCAGCATCCTGCGCCCGTTCCCGTCGTAGACGAAGACAAAGCCTGCGTCGGACACATCGATGTAGTACGGACGGCCCGACGGGCTGTGTACCTCAATACGGGTGATCTGCTCCCTCATGCACGCACCCCCTAATTCCATTATATTGTCTCAGATGTTGCCTACCATGCGCAACCCCGGTGTGCGCCCGCACCGGGCCCAAATGGTGGCTGCCACACCAGCAAGACAAGTTGCTCAGGAGGTTTGCTCGTGTCGCACCTCGACGCCGCACGGTTTCAGATGGCCTACTCACTCGCGTTCCACATGATCTTCGCGGCGCTGGGCGTGGGCATGCCGGCCCTGCTGGCCACGGCGGAGTTCCTGCACCTGCGCACCGGCGACGATGAGTACATGCGGCTGGCCAAGACCTGGGCCAGGGCGACGGCGGTGCTTTTCGCCATCGGTGCCGTGAGCGGAACCGGCATCGCGTTGGAGCTGGGCCTGCTCTGGCCAGAGTTCATGCACTTCGCCGGCAGTACGATTGGACCCGCATTCGCGTTAGAGGGGTACGCCTTTTTCACGGAGGCGATCTTCCTCGGGCTCTACCTGTATGGCCGCGACCGCATGCCCCCGCTGGCCCACTCGCTCACCAGCCTGGCCGTGGCCGTCAGCGGAGCGACCTCGTCTGTACTCGTCACGGCCGCCAATGCCTGGATGCAGAACCCCGTTGGCCTGGAGACGCTTCGCGCCAACCCGGAGCAGATGAACCCCTGGATCATCTTCGCCAACTCCCACTGGTGGGTGATGGCCCTGCACTCGACCATCGCCTGCTATGCCGCCACGGGGTTCGCGGCGGCGGGCATATACGCGTGGGGCATGCTGCGCGGGCGCACCGACACCCTCCGCAGGAAAGCGCTCGCCATCACGATGGCGATGGGGCTCCTGGCGGCGTTGACCATGCCCCTGACCGGCGACGCCTCTGCGAAGGTGGTGGCCCGCAACCAGCCCGAAAAGCTGGCCGCCATGGAGGCGCTCTTCGTCACCCGGGAGCGGGCGCCTCTGCTGCTCGGGGGCATCCCCAACGAAGCGACTGGGGAGGTCTGCTGCGCCATCGAACTGCCCGGCTTCCTCTCCTTCCTCGCCTTCGGTTCATTCAACGCCGAGGTCATGGGGCTCGATCAGGTGCCTCGGGAGGAGTGGCCCAACATCCCGCTGGTGCACACCTCGTTCCAGCTCATGGTAGGAGCGGGGATGGCCATGATCGCCGCCGGGCTCTACTATCTGTGGGTCCGCTGGCGGCACCCCGAGCAGGTCAGCGCCGACCGGCGGCTGCTCTGGACCCTGGTGATCGCCTCGCCCCTGGGCTACATCGCCCTGGAGACCGGATGGATCGTGGCCGAAGCGGGCCGCCAGCACTGGACGGTATGGAAGGCGATGACCACCGCCGAGGCCGTCACCCCCGCCGGCGGGATGGGCGCATCCATGCTCGGCTTCACGGCGCTCTACGCCGTGCTGGGGGTCATCCTCGTGCTCCTGCTCAACCGCCTGAGTCACGAAGCGCCTGAAGGGAAGTGACAGCACGTGGCACCCTGGTTGGGACTCGACCCCGTGGTGGCCGCCGCCGCCGTCATGCTGCTGGGACTCCTGGCCTACGCCGTCCTCGGCGGGGCAGACTTCGGCGGCGGCATCTGGGACCTGCTGGCCCGGGGACCCCGGCAGCGGGAGCAGCAGATGGCCATCGCCCGGGCGATGGGCCCGGTGTGGGAGGCCAACCACGTCTGGCTGGTCTTCGTGGTCGTCATCCTCTTCAACGTGTTCCCGACAGCCTACCGCGCCCTGGGAATCGCCTTCTTCGGGCTGTTCCATCTGGTGCTGGTGGGCATCGTTCTGCGCGGGGCTGCCTTCGCCTTCCGGGCCGCGGCGCCTGCCGACTCGCGCTACTGGCTGCTGTGGAGCCGGGTATTCGGCGGCGCGTCGGCCGTGACGCCTTTCCTGCTGGGACTGGCCGCGGCTGCCATCTCAGGCGGCGGCATTCGCCTCTTCCCCGACGGAACGGTGCAGGTGGACCCGTCCCTCACCTGGTTCAGTCCCGTCTCGCTGCTGATGGGGCTCCTGACGGTGGCCATGTGTGCCTACCTGGCAGGGGTCTTCCTCACCGTGGAAACCAGCGGACCGCTGCAGGAGGACTTCCGCCTGCGGGCGCTGTGGGCCGGCGCCCTGCTGGCTTTGCTGGCCCTCGCACTGCTGCCGCTTCTGCCCGCCGCGATGCCGCAGCTCTGGCAGCGGTTCGCGCGGCCAACCTCCGCGCCGCTGCTGGTGGCAGGCGCCGGGCTGGCCGTTCTCTCGGCCGCTGCGGTCTACACCCGCCGCTACCTGGCGGCCAGGGTCGCCGCCGTGGGTCAGGTGCTGGTGCTCCTCGGCGGGTGGGCGGCCGGCCAGTGGCCCTACATCATCTACCCCGACGTCACGTTCCACGCCGCCGCAGCGACGGGACCCTCGATCCGCTTCCTGCTCAACACCCTTCCCTTCGGCCTGCTGGTGCTCCTGCCGTCGCTCTGGCTGCTCTTCCGGGTGTTCAAGGCCGAGGTGAGATAGCCTTCGCGTCCCCCGCCTGCCACCGGTCGACTACTTCGTCTGCAATCCGGCCGCGGGAGGAGCAGTGCTCTCACAGGTTCCTCAGGCGCTGGAGATTCCCGGGAGCCAGGCCAGCACGGCCTGGCTCCTTCCCATTGGCCAGCGAGTTCTCTCGCAGATTGAACCCCCACATTCCGGCGCGAGGCAACGAAATGTTCTGTATAATCAGGCGCAAGCGTTGAAAGGTAGGTGACTCCGGGTTTCGGTCGCAGCGCGCCTGGTGGCCACACGCAGATCGAGAAAGGGGTGTTTCCATGTCCGTGAGGAGACCCAACCGGCTCCTGGTGAAGACAGCGGCGATCCTCCTGATGGGGTCTGTTGTCTCGGTTCCCGCACCGCAGACGCAGGCACAGGCCGTGCCTGCCGCCCAGCGTTCCCCGCTTGAGGAGCCCGATCCGCAGTTTCTCGTGACGCTGGTCGTGCCAACACGGGACTTGGTCGACAGACTCGTCGATGCTGGTTATGACCTTGCGGAGCACGTTGAAGCTAGCGAAAACGGCTTCCTCCTCGAGGCCGTGCTTACGAGCAAGGAGATGGCGGACTTGGAGGCCCTCGGCGTGCGCGTCTACGAATGGGGTGACCTTGCCGCCGTTGAGGCCCGGTGGCACGCGCTCCTGGACGAGCGGCAGGCCACCCTGGAGCGGAACGCGCAGATCATGGCCGAGGTCGATTCCGTTTCGGTCATCCGGGCCGACTACATCATCCACCAGGGTCTGCCCTTCCTCTCGGTGGAGGCCAAGACCAGTGCAGGCAGTTCGGCAGGCGTCACCCTGGTGGCGACATGGGACGCCGGCCCGGGCACGGAACCCGACTCCGGCGGGATGGCCACCATGTCCAGGTTCGTGGATGCGGGCGCCTACATGTACCACCGCCTCCTGGTTCCGGTCAAGGCTGGCAGACCCTCCACCGTCACCGTCACCAGCAGCCTGGGTGGACAGGCCTCGGCCTTCGTCTCGGACTGGCTCACAGACGTCAAGTCACCGAACCCGCACTATGCAAAGGACTTCATTGACCACTACATGACCCCGTCCGAGGTGTATGAGCGCATCGAGGCGTTAGCGGCGGAGTTCCCGGATCTCGCCGAGATCATCGAGCTGCCCTACAAGACCAACGGATACCGGCGCAAGGCTCAGGCCACCGTCGGCAGTTCCCCGAACGCCGCCGTGGTCGTCACCTCCGTGGCCTGGGGTCACGAGGGCGGCAACGACATCACTGTGGCCTTCGTCCCTGCCCCGGAGCCTGACGCCCACCTGAGCGTGGAGGTGGATGGCAGTGCGATCACCGTGCTCCTCGCCACCGACGGCAACGGCAACGCCACCAGCACGGCGGCGGAGGTGGTGGCAGCCCTCAACGCCTACGCCAGCGACCTGGTCAGTGCGACCACCTACAGGGGCAACGCGGGCGCCGGCATCGTGGCTCCGACTGGGCCGGTCAACCTGCAGGACTTCCTGAACGCACCCGCAGATGAGGTTACGCGTGAGCCGTTCACGGTTCGCGCCATCCGTATCGGCAAGCACCGTGACGGTTCGAAGACGGGCGTACTCGCCTACGCCCAGGAGCACGCCCGCGAGTGGGTCACGCCCCTTGTGGCCGTGGAGACGGCCGAACGCCTGCTGCGCAACTACGCCCATCACGGCGAGACCAAGCAACTGGTGGATAACCTCGACATCTTCATCATCCCGTCGGTGAACCCTGACGGCGGGCATTACAGCTTCTACGACTTCAACATGCAGCGCCGCAACATGACCAATTACTGCGGGCCCGAAGCGTCCGATCCCGGCTACCGCACCCAGTGGGGCGTGGATGTGAACCGCAACTACGGGGTCGGATCGCTCTTCGACGGCTACTCCGGCGGTTCGTCAAGCTGCCTCAGCGACACCTTTGCCGGCCCTGCGGAGTTGTCGGAGCCCGAGAGCCGAAACGTGATCTGGCTTGCCGAGAACTACCCGAACATCAAGTTCGCGCTGAACATCCACAGCCACGGCGGCTACTTCATGTGGGCGCCGGGCGCCTACAGGTCCGCCGGGCGGGTCACCCTTCCGCGCCCGGACCTGCGGGACGAGGCCTACTTCTGGCAGATGGCCGAGCAGATCCTCTCGGAGATTCGTGACCATCGCGGTGTCTCCGTCCTGCCCGGGCGCACCGGGGCCACTGCCGACGTGCTCTATTCGGCGGCCGGAAACTCGGCTGACCACCTGTGGTATGACCTCGGGATCTACGCCATCAACTTCGAAGTGGGTGCGCAGTTGTGGGAAGATGACCGCTGGGTGAGCGTGGGCTTCCAGCCGCCCTTTGAGGAGGGACACGAGGAGGCCATGGAGTACGCGAACGGCCTCATCGCACTCCTGAAGGTGGCCAGGGACTGCGGCAAGGACCACAAGCGGCCCAAGTCGGAGCTGGTGCCCGGCAAGGGGACGTTCGACGGGCCCGAGGAGGTGCGGTTCGTCAGCGACGAGCCCGCCACCATCTACTACACCACCGATGGCAGCCGGCCCACCTTCCAGTCGGCCAGGGTGCGAAGCAGCGGCGTACGCGAGGGCGGCGAGACTCTCCTGGTGACGGAGACCACCACCTTCAAGTGGTTCGCAGTGGATGTGGCGGGGAACGTCGAGGGCAACTACAACCCGAATGGGAAGGGTGAGAACTACAACCAGGCGACGATCGTGATCAGACCCTGATCGCCACCGGGAGCCAGGCTGTTTCGGCCTGGCTCCCCGACCTCCCGGGCCAGGCGCCCACCCTGGCCCGGCCGGCCCCAGCCCAGTCGCCGCTGATCACAGAGGCAGCGGGCCGACCGGTCGTCCGGTCGGCCCGCGTCTATCTGCCTTTACCGCACGTAGAACGGCGGCGGCTCGATGCCGAGGATGCGCAGGTAGATGTAGCCCTGGCCCCGGTGGTGGATCTCGTTCTCCAGGGCGTAGATCAGGCGGCTCAGGTTCGACTGCGGCTCGTTGCCAAAGAAGCCGTCGACCTCCTGGGTCAGCAGCCGCTCGGCGGTGACCTTCGGCCACAGCTCACGAGTGCGCTGGCGCACCTCCGCACAGGCCTCGAGGAGCGCCTTCTTGGTGGTAATGGCCGCGTTCCGCTGCTCGTCGAACACCCACTCGCCCGTGGCGATGCCCCGCACGTAGCCATCCTCGATGTCAAGGATCTCCTTCACCATGTCTGCGAAGGGCCGCAGCGGCTCGGCCGGCTTGAAGCTGAACAGTTGCTCCTCCGGAAAGGCCTCGACGACCCGGACCGTCAGCCGCCGGTTCCCCTCCAGCATCTCCAGCAGGGACTCCGGTGTCAGCAGGTCACTCATCCCATACACCTCCTGCGACGCTGGCGCAGCATTGCCGCGCTACTCTCATTCTTTCCCCGGGCGGGCAGCGGAATCCTGCAGCAGCGGCGGTCTGCGCGGGATGCGAAGGGCCGGCCCCCCTGGCGGGAGGCCGGCCCTGGTGAAGCAACGTCTACTGCACAACCGGCGCCAGCTTGCCCAGCTGGAACTTGTCGTGCACGGCCCGCACGGCCTCCACGGCCTGGGAGGCGCGGACCAGACACGAAATCTTGATCTCCGAGCCGGTGATCAGCTCGATGTTGATCCCCTTCTCCGCCAGCGCCTCGAACATCGTGGCGGCAACGCCATAGTTGGAGGCGACGCCGGAGCCGACGATGGAGACCTTGGCCACGTCGGTGTCGTAGACCACGCGTGCGCCGGGGAACTCGGGCAGAAGGCCGTTACAGACCTCCAGCGCCAGGTCCAGGTCGTCCCGGGCACAGGTGAAGGAGATGTCGGCAGTGGGGCCATTGCCGTTGGCGGTGCCGACGGACTGCACGATCATGTCGAGGTTGATCTTGGCGTCGCCCAGCGCCTTGAACGCCCGGTAGGCAACGCCGGGCCGGTCAGGCAGGCCCACCAGCGTGATGTGGGCAACCTTCGAGTCGACGGCCACGCCGGAGACGATGCGCGGATTGCTCGGGCTCAAGTGCGCCACCACCTTCGTACCCCGCTCCTCGCCGCCCTCGTCGGGCAGCGGAGCAAGGGAGCTAAGTACTTCAAACTCCACGCCATACTGCTTCGCCAGCTCCACGGAGCGGAGCTGCATCACCTGGGCGCCGGCCGCGGCCAGCTCCAGGATCTCGTCGTAGGCAATCTCGTCGAGGCGGCCGGCCGTCGGCACCAGCCGGGGGTCGGCGGAGTAAACGCCGTCGACGTCGGTGAAGATCTGACAGGCCTCGGCGCCCAGGTAAGCGGCCAGGGCGATGGCCGAGGCGTCGGAGCCGCCCCGCCCCAGCGTGGTGATGTCCCCGTGGTCGTCGAGACCCTGGAACCCTGCCACGATGACGACCTTGCCCCCGGCAAGCTCCTCCCTGATCCGCGTTGTGTCGATGTGCTGAATCCGAGCAGCCCGATGGTTGTCATCGGTCCGGAACCCCGCCTGCGGTCCCGTGAGCGAAACGGCCGGCACGCCGAGTTCGTGCAGGGCCATCGCCAGCAGGGCGATGGAGATCTGCTCGCCGGTGGACAGGAGCACATCCATCTCCCGCGCCGAGGGGCGCCGTGAGACCCCCTTCGCCCGCTCGATCAGGTCGTCCGTCATGTCACCCGGGGCGCTCACCACAACCACAAGGTCGTATCCCTGCTGCCTCCGCCAGGCGATGCGCCTGGCGACCCGGCGGTACTTCTCGGCGGTGGAGACCGACGAGCCGCCGTACTTCTGTACGACAATACCCAAGAGCGCCCTCTCCTCCTCCATGCTTTGGCGTGTGCGAGCGAGTTCATTCACCCCTGAGGTGGGCTCCGCGCAGCATCATCCGGGTCCGGAGCAAGCGTTTGTCGGCTTTCCCCGAATCGTCCATGGGCCCACCTCCTCTGCACGAGCCTGGAGGAACAATATCCTCGATTATAGCACCTGCCGGAGAAGCCCGTCCATGGCTCAACAGTCGCTCTCAAGCGACTCCAGGAAGCGGCGGATCGGCTCCTCGATGAGCCGAAAGTCCACCAGGAAGGCGTCGTGCCCCCACGGCGAGTCCAGTTCGACGTACTCGGCCCATCCGCCCGCCGCCCGCACAAGGGCGACCGTCTCCTGCTGCAGGTAGGGCGGGAAGAGCAGGTCGGAACGGATGCCCACGGCCAGCACCCTGGCCTTGATGAGCCCGTGGGCAGCCTCGTAGGAGCCCCTGCCCCGCGCGATATCCATCAGGTCCATCGCCCGCGTGAGGTACAGGTAGGAGTTGGCGTCGAAACGCTCCACCAGCCGCTGCCCCTGATGATGCAGGTAGGACTCCACCTGAAACGCCACGCCGAACCCACGCTCCAGCGGGCTTCCGTCTCCACGCACCTCCCGGCCGAACTGCGCCCACATCGACTCGTCGGACCGGTAGGTGATCATCCCCAGCATCCGGGCCGTGGCGAGCCCCCTGACCGGACCGGGCGTACCGTAGTACTGGCCACCGCGGAAGTCGGGGTCGTTCATGATGGCCTGGCGCTGAACCTCGTTGAAGGCGATACCCTGCGGGTGGAACCGGCCCGCTCCACCGATTGGGATGACGCCGCGCATCCGATCCGGGTACGTGGCCGCCCACTCCAGCGCCTGCATGGCCCCCAGCGAGCCGCCGATCACCGCCACCAACTTCCTCACGCCGAGTTGATCCAGCAGCCGGGCCTGGGCTCGCACCATGTCCCGCGGCGTGACGATCGGGAAGTCGAGGCCGTATGGGCGGCCAGTATGGGGGTTCGCCGAGCCGGGGCCGGTCGAACCCTGGCAGCCGCCGATGACGTTGGAGCAGATCACGCAGTACCGGTCGGTGTCCAGAGCCTTTCCCGGACCCACAGCATCGTCCCACCAGCCCGGCTTCCGCTCTTCGGGGCGGTAACGCCCGGCCACGTGGCTGTCGCCGGTGAGGGCATGGCAGACGAGGATGGCGTTGTCGCCTTCCGGGCTGAGTCGGCCGAAGACCTCGTAGCAGAGGGTGACCGCCTCCAGGGTGCGTCCGCTCTCCAGAACCAGGGGAGCCTCGGGGCTTGCGACCCGTGCGTACTGCCTGCGCGACAGCAGCGTGGGAACCGGTACCGCAGCCACCCGTCCACCTCCCTCATCTCCCTGGTTTCACGCCCGCCACCGCACCGAGCATGCCCAGAGCCACGCTCGCAACCCCCACGGCGAGCACCAGAATGCCTGCGGCGAGTGTAGACTCCCGCGTGGGCAGGTCAAGCGCCTTGACCCCGAGCAGGGCGACAGAGTCTGTCAGCACCGTCGCCAGCCAGGTGTAGACGCTGATCTTGCTGCGGGCCAGTTCCCGATCGCGGGCCGCCACCACGAGCGACGCCGCGGCCACCGCGCAGACCGCACCGGTGATGACTGCCAGCGGCCAGTTGAGATGAAGCCCCCACCGCACCAGCGCCAGAAACACCAGGAACGAAATGCCGCCCGAAACGTACTGCATGTAGGCACACCCCCTGGCACGCACCTGCCACGTACGCTAATGCTCAAGGCCGCTCCCGATAAGGGAGCGGCCCGGAATGGTATGGTGTGGGGTTCTGGCCCGCTCTCTTATCTTCCGGCGGCGCACACCGCCGGTGGATTTGGCACCTTCGGACGCCACGGGGCGCCCTGGGTTGCCGGGTTTCATCGGGCCAGTTCCCTCCACCTCTCTGGATAAGAGCCCGTCGGAAGATTCCTTCCGGTCGGGATGCGATATGCAGTTATCTCAGATTTACGAAGGATACTAACATGCCGGCGCTTCGGCTGTCAATAGGGGGATGCGGGGCAGGCAGCAACGTCTGTGCCAGACAGGAGGGTAATGCGCCCGTGTTCACGAACGCATTGACATCACCCCGCCCGTGGGGCGGTAAGGGAGGATTTCGGCAGTGATCGCCGGTCGCAAGATCTTTTCAGGCCGGGCTACCCGGTACCTGGCGCACGAGATCTGTCAACACCTGGGCGTGGAGCTGGCCAGGGCTCAGGTCATGAAGTTCAAGAACGACAACCTCTTCGTCCAGATCGAGGAGAACGTACGCGAGCGCGAGGTCTTCGTGGTGCAGACCTCCTGTCCGCCGGTGGACGAGAACCTCATGGAGACGCTGATCATGATCGACGCCCTCAAGCGGGCCTCCGCGGGACGCATCACCGCAGTCCTCCCGTACTACCCCTACGGCCGGTCCGACAAAAAGGATCAGCCCCGGGTGCCGATCACCGCACGCCTGGTGGCGGACCTGCTCACGACCGCTGGGGCGGACCGGGTCATGACCATCGACCTCCACTCGCCGCAGATCCAGGGCTTCTTCTCCGTGCCCTGTGACCACCTGACGGCGACCACGCTGTTCGCACAGTACATGCGCACGAAGGGCCTCCGCTCGCCGGTGGCCGTGGCCACGGACGCGGGCGCCGCAAAGCGCGCCCTGACCTTCGCCCGAGCCCTGGACATCCCGCTGGCAATCATGGAGAAGCACCGCCGGGGCAACACTGACACCGTGGCGATCACGGCCTTCATCGGCGACGTGCGGGGGCGGGAAGCCATCGTTTTCGAGGACGAGATCGCCACCGGCTCCACGTTGCTGGCGGCTGCCGAGGTGCTCCACCAGCAGGGGGCCTCGGCCATTTACGTCTGCGCCACGCATGCGCTCTTTGCGGACAACGCCCTGGAGCGGCTCCAGCAGAGCGTGATCGACGAGGTGGTTGTGACGAACACGATCCCGCACCAGGACCTTCCGCCCAAGGTCACCGAGCTGTCGGTGGCGCCCCTGCTGGCCGCCGCCATCGACCGGGTGACTACGGGAGAGTCGATCTCAAGCCTCTTTGAGATCTGAACCCGACAACGCCACGCGGAGGCACAAGCCCCGGCGTGGCGTTCAGTTCTTCCTTGCCGCAGCAAGCAGGTGAATGCTCGCACCCTGCGCCACAGGATCCTTGCCGATGCGGTAGTTGAGGTCGATCCACGCGGCCCAGTCGTCGCCATCCAGGTGGTTGACCGGCCCGTCGATGTCGCTGCGCAGCCCCTCGCTGGCCACCATATCCAGGAATGTGAAGCCGGCCTGCTCAAGCAGGGGTCGCACCTCCGCAGACGAAAGGTCGTCGGGAGGGGGGCCCGCCCCCCTCCCGACTTAGATAATGATGCAGATCAGCCCGCCGGAGCCCTCGTTGATAATGCGGCTCAGGGTCTCCTGCAGCTTCACCTGCGCATCCTCCGGCATCCGGTGCAGCTTGGCCCGGATCCCCTCCTGAACCAGCTCGTGCAGCGACTTGCCGAAGATATCGAACTCCCACAGCTGCTGCGGGTCGTCCTCGAACCGGTCGAGCAGGTACTGCACCAGTTCCTCACCCTGCTTCGCCGTGCCGATGATCGGCGTGACCTCAGCGGTGATGTCGGCCCGGATGAAGTGGAGGCTCGGCGCCGTGGCCTGCAGCTTCACCCCGTACATCACGCCCTGGCGCACCAACTCAGGCTCCTCGAAAATCATGTCTGAGAGGTCTGGGGTGACCACGCCGTAGCCCGTGGCTTTCACGTCGGCCAGAGCGTCCTTCACCTTGTCGTACTCGCGCTTGGCCTCGCTGTACTCGCGGAGCAGCCGGACCATCGTGTGCTTGCCCTCCAGGGGCACACCGGTGATCTCCTCGAGCACTTGGTAGTAGAGGTCGTCCCTGGCCTCGGTCTCCACGTTGGCCACGCCGGCGCCCATGTCGATGGACTTCAGGTTCACTGCGGCCATAAACTCATAGGAGCCCAGCCGCTCAACGGCGGCGTCTACGTCGCGGATCTTCTGTATGCCCTGCAGCGCCTCGGCGATGGCCTCCTCGAACTGCACGCGCACCGGGTGGGCGCTGTCGAGCTCCTCTACCCACCTGGGCAGCGCGATGTTGGCCTCCCGCACCGGGAACTCGAAGAGCGCCTGCTCCAGGATCAGGTGCACGTCGTCCTGGGTCAGCTCACTGGCGTCCACCGGGATGACGGGCGCGTTGTACTTCACCTCGAGCTCGCCGGCCAGCTCCATCGTCTCCTGCGCGTAGGGACGAGTAGTGTTGAGCACGATGACAAACGGCTTGCCCAGGGCCTGCAGCTCGGAGACCACGCGCTCCTCAGCCTCGATATACTTGCCCCGGGCGAGGTCGGTGATTGAACCGTCGGTCGTCATCAGCACACCGATCGTGGCGTGCTCGGCAATCACCTTGCGGGTGCCCATTTCGGCCGCGTCGTGGAACGGGATCTCACCCTCGAACCACGGCGTGCGGACCATGCGGGGGGCGCCCTGCTCATCCAGGTAGCCCAGTGCGCCCTCGACCGCGTAGCCGACGCAGTCCACGAGGCGCACCCGAACCGTAAGCCCCTCGCCGATGGTCAGTTCGATGGCCTCATCGGGCACGAACTTGGGCTCGACCGTCATGATGGTCTTGCCGTTGCCAGACTGCGGCAACTCGTCGCGGATGCGGGCCTCCTCGTACTCGTCCGGGATGTTGGGCAGGATGACCTGCTCAGCCAGGCGGCGGATGAAGGTGGACTTTCCCGTCCGGACCGGGCCCACCACGCCGATGTAGATGTCCCCTCCGGTCCGCCTCGCAACGTCCTCAAAGATGTCGATCCTCTCCACGCCAGTACCCTCCCTAGGTCGCCGCGACGCCGGGCGGCCGCACTCTCGCCGCGGCATTCGTACTCAGAATGTGGCCCGGGTCCCGTGTCCTACCGCTAATGCTATGAGGCGTCCCGGGAGGGTATGTCTACTCCGCAGCTTGCGGTGAACTTCGCCGGCCCAGGAGGGTTCTACCCAGCCAGCATCCGGAAAAGGCCCAGAAGGGTCAGGAGCACGCCTTGCAGGGCGGCCCACCGGCCATTCAGCCGCAGCGGGAGACGGCGGGCCAGGCGCGAGCCGGCCGTGAGCAGGGCGAACGTGGAACAGGCGGCGGCCAGGGGCAGAGTCAGGGGCGAAAAGCCCGTCATCGCCGCACCCAGGCCCGCTGCCGTCGAGTCCAGGGCAAGGGCGAGCCCAAGCAGAATGGCCTCCTGGGGGTTGATGTGCCCGGAGCGGTCCAGGTCCGCCGCGGCCGGCTCCCGCAGGATCTCCACCACGATGCCCACCGACCCGAGCCGCAGCCGCCAGACCCGGTGCAGCCGGGCCGGATCCCGCGCGGGAGACGCAGCCGGTCGGGACCGCACCGTCTGGACGATGATCCATATGCCCGTCAACGCCAGTATGGAAGCCCCCACCCGCTGGGCTGCGGATGGCGGGAGCCAGGCGGCCACCATCCCCCCGGTGACCATGGAGAGGGCGAGCAGGAGCCCCGTGGCGAGGCTGACGATGGCTGCGGCCTCCCAGGGCAGCCGGAGCCCGCGCAGCCCGTACATGAGCCCCGCCATCAGCGAGTCCAGGCTCACGGCCAGGGCGAGCAGGACAAGGGACACAGCATCCAACCGCGGCACCCCCCGAACTGGGTACACGGGCATCCTACGCCCGGCGCCTTGTCGGGGTGACCGGTGCGGCGGTGGCACGGTATCACCGGCGGACGCGAAACAGCCCCGGAAGCGCGCAGTGCGCCCCCAGGGCCACATTTCCCGACAGCAGGCCTACGCGATCGGCCCCTCCACCTCGGCGACCTCCTCCAGCTCGTGCGCCCGGGGGCGAGCCATCAGCCGTTCCATTGCGTCCAGCGGCGCGAGCCCCTCGTACAGCACGTGGTAGATCGCCTCGGTGATGGGCATGCGGACGCCCAGCTTTCGGGCCAGCTGCCAGGCCGCCCGGGTGGTGCCGATCCCCTCCACCGTGAGCCCTGTCTCCGCCACGAACTCGGCGGCGCTCTTCCCGCTCCCGATGGCGAGGCCGGCGCGCCGGTTGCGCGAGCTGTCCCCCGTGCAGGTCAGCACCAGGTCGCCCATGCCGGACAGGCCGGCGAACGTCAGCGGGTTCGCCCCCATTGCGCGGCCCAGCCGGGCCATCTCCACCAGCCCCCGGGTGATCAGGGCCGCACGGGCGTTGTCACCCATCCGCAGCCCGTCGGAGATGCCCACCCCCAGGGCGATGACGTTCTTCAGGGCACCGGCCAGTTCGACCCCGGCCAGGTCCGGGTTGGTGTACACCCGGAAGCGGTCGGTCATCAGCGCCGCCTGCACCTGGTCCGCCAGCGTCAGGTCAGGGCAGGCGGCCACCGATCCGGTGGGCAGGCCGGCCGCTACTTCGTGAGCGAAGTTGGGGCCGGACAGGGCCACAGTCCGCTCCCGGTATTGAGGCAGTTCCTCGCCCACCACCTGGTGGACCAGCAGATGCGTCTCGGGCTCGATGAACTTGGTCACCGTGACGATGACGGCGTCGCTGCGCAGGTGCGGACCCACGAGCCGGCAGATGTCCCGCAGCCCCGCACTGGCGGGGCTGAGCACCACGAGATCGGCCTCTGCGACCGCATCTGCGAGGCGCTCACACGCCTCCACATTCCCCGGCAAACGCAGGCCCGGCAGGGCGGGGTGCCCTCTGTTCCAGCGCTCCGTCCAGCCGGGCGTGCGGCGCCAAAGCCGGACGACGTTACCGCCCGCCGCAGCGGGTACCGCAAGGGCTGTGCCCCACATGCCGGCGGGCAGGATTGCGATGCGCAGCGCCACCCGTCTCCCCCCTCCTGCGCGTCTACTGCCGCGGCTGAGCGGGCACGCCAAGCCGGTTCTCCGTGCCGGCGGCGATGCGCTTCATGTTCTCCCAGTGCCGGATGTAGATGACCGCGGCCAGGCCCATCACCAGCACCCGGTGCGGCAGGGGCGCCCCCGCCAGGAAGACCTGGACCACAACCGCGGCCGTGGCCACAAGCGACCCGAGCGAGACCCAGCGGGTGGGTACCACCGCCACTGCCCCGGCCAGGATGCCGATGAGCACCGCCAGCGGGTAGTGCAGAAGCGCAACCCCGCCGCTGGTTGCGACGCTCTTGCCGCCCCGGAAGCGGAGCCAGACCGGGTAGGAGTGGCCCAGCGCGGCCAGGAACCCTGCGAGGGCGTAGCCCCAGTCACCCGCCAGCCGCTGGCCCAGATAAGCCGCCAGCAGGCCCTTGCCGATATCACACGCCACCGTGAGGAGCGCGGCCCAGGGGCCCAGGGTGCGCAGTACGTTAGTACCGCCTGTGGCGCCGCTGCCGTAACGGCGCACGTCGATGCCCCGCACCCGCCCCAACAGGAAGCCCACTGGCACCGAACCCAGCAGGTAGCCGAGAATGCCTGCAACGATCAGATCCGTCACCGCTCGCGTCCCCTCCCATGGGCGATTCGGGTCACATCTCTGATTCGCCGTCCGGCGGGTTATTCCTGGTGTTAGTAGGAGGTTCTAATTTGCAGAATACCGTGCGGCGGCTACTCGGTGGAGCGCTTCTGTGCCGCCCGGCGAATGGCCCGCGTCTTGCCTCCCGCCAGCACCCGCCGCACGCGCGCCGGACGCTCCGGGAGCTTGACCCTGGCACGGGTGCGGAAGTAGAGGTTGATCGGTGTTCCCTCGAAACGGTACGTTTCGCGGAGCCGGTTCTCGAGGTACCGCTTGTACGAAAAGTGCACCAGCTCGCTGTCGTTCACGAAGAACACGAACCCGGGCGGGCTCACGTGAGGCTGGGTGGCAAAGAGGATCTTCAGCCGGCGGCCCTTGTCGGAAGGCGGCGGATTGAGGGCGTAGGCCTCACGCACCAGGTCGTTCAGTTCCCGGGTGGGGATGCGCCGTGCGTGGTTCGCCGCAGCCTCCTTGATCAGCGGCAGCAGCCGGTGCACGCGCGCACCGGTCTTCGCCGAGACGAAGTGGATGAGGGCGTAGTCCATGAAGGCAAGCCGCGACCGCACCTCGTCTGTTTTCTTGGCCATCGTCCGGTCGTCCTTCTCCACCAGGTCCCACTTGTTCACCACCACGATGCACGCCTTGCCGTTCTCGTGGGCGTACCCGGCGATGCGCTGATCCTGTTCGGTCACGCCGTCCGTCGCGTCGATGACCATCAGCACCACCTGGGCCCGCTCGACGGCGCGCAGGGCGCGCATGACGGAGTACCGCTCCACGGCCTGCTCCACCTTCGCCCGGCGGCGCATGCCGGCCGTGTCCACCAGGAGGAACCGGTCCTCGCCCCGCTCCACCAGCACATCGATCGCGTCGCGGGTGGTGCCGGCCACGTCGGAGACGATGACCCGCTCCTCGCCCAGAATGGCGTTGACCAGCGACGACTTGCCCACGTTCGGCCGCCCGATCACCGCCACGCGGATCGGGCCGCCCTCCTCCGGCTCCGCCTCAGCGGCCGGGGGCAACGCGGCCACGATGGCGTCCATCAGGTCGCCCGTGCCCATGCCATGCTCCGCAGAGACCGTGATCACCTGGTCGAGCCCCAGCGACCAGAACTCAAGCGCCTCGTCCTCGCGCTTCAGGTTCTCCACCTTGTTCACGGCGACAATGACCGGCTTGCGCACCCGGCGGAGCCGTTCGGCCACCTCCTGGTCGGGAGCCGTCACCCCCTGGGTCACGTCGACCACGAGGACGATCACGTCGGCCTCCTGGATGGCCAGTTCAGCCTGCCGGGTCACATGGGCCTCGATCGTGTCGCCGTCCTTCTCCAGCTGGATGCCACCGGTGTCAACCAGCGTGATCGTGCGGCCGTTCCACTCCGCATCGGCGTAGAGGCGGTCGCGGGTTACCCCCGGCAGGTCCTCCACGATCGCCTGCCGGCTCTGGATCAGTCGGTTGAAAAGGGTAGACTTGCCCACGTTGGGCCTGCCCACGATAGCCACGATTGGTTTCATTGGCGTTTTCCCCCGATGCCTGCGGATGGTGCGCGGGGGCAGCGCAACCTGTCTCCCCCGCCCAGCCCATTATCCAGGAACGACCATAAACGGTCAAGAGACCGGCAGATCCGGGGCGGCCGGCCGGCCGTCGCCCGGTCCGTTCAGCAGCTCGCACAGCGTCAGGGCCAGAACCCCGGCCACCAGCGCCGTGCCGTGGAAGCCTCCGCCTGCCATTCGGAACACCACGTCAGGCTGGCTCGGCGCCAGGTAGCGGTAGTAGTGATAGAGGTCGGCCGCCAGCGACCCGAGCACCGCCGCGGCGAACGCAGCCGGGCGGGTGTGCCCGACCAGGTAGCCCAAGGTCCCGGCCACGGTGGCGTAGAGGTACTGCGCGTCCAGGTAGAACAGGTTCAGTTCGGTGGGCTGGTCGGGCGGGAAATAGAGGCTGATGAAGGCCAGGGTGGCCGCTCCGGTCAGCGCACCGCCCAGCGCCAGCACCGGCTCCCACCAGCGGCGCATCGCCCGCACCTGGTACAGCGCCAGGCACAGGGGCAGGAGTCCCGTGCCGAGGTTGAGCGTAAGACGGGGCGTGAGATTCAGCTCCACCAGGCTTCCCACGAGCATCGCGCCGAGCAGCAGGAGCCCCCAACGCGGGGTGAGGCCCATGCGGCCCAGCGGACCGGCCAGGAAGCCGGAAGCGACCAGGACCAACAGCACGAGGAGCAAGGTTGGGCTCACGGGCATCACAGGGCGTCGCCTCCCCAAGCATCGCCGGCCTTCCGGCCGACGGCGCCCGGCAGGGCCTGCATGGCCTGCCAGTCATTGGATCAGCTTGCGCCCGAAGCGGGCATCCTATACCTCATCTGCCGGCAGCGCACAGGCAGCGGTGGAGCATAATCGCCACTGGGTCACGCCAACCTAAAGGCTGTCATCACCCAGTGGGAGGGTCCCGCCTGATGCAGCTCGACACAGCAGAGTGGGTCTATCTGGTGGCCGTGGGACTCCACCTCTTTTTCTTTGGGCTTTTCCTGCGTCTACTCTGGTGGAAGCGCTATGCAGACGTAACCTATTGGCGGCGTCGGCCCGAACTGTCCCTCGAGCGCCTGGTCCGGCAGGCACAAAGCCTGGGGCAGGCGCTGCCGCGCTTTTCGCTGATCGTGCCCGCCCGAAACGAGGCCGACGTGATTGAGCGGACGGTGGATCACCTCGCCGCCCTCACCTACCCGCCCGACCTGTACGAGGTGCTGGTGGTGACGGATGCCAAGGAAGAACAGGCAGCCGCCGATCGCCGCACCACTGCGGTGGCGGAGGCCGTGGCCGCGCTGCGGGACGGCACCGGACTGCCGGCGCCGGACTCGACCGCAGGCGGCCTGGTGATGGCCCTGATCGCCGGCATGGCTCTCGATGGCATCGGCGAGGCCGCACGTCGGCTGGGCCCCGACGAGGGCATCCGGCACCTGCGCCGCATCCCGGCGCCGCTGCTTCGGCCCATCATCTGGGAAGCCGCGCTGCGCCTGCTGCGGAAAGGCGCCGGGCGAACTGAGCACCGTCTCCTGCGCACCCTGCGCGCCCGGATGCCGGAGCTGAGCCAGGAGCCGCTCCAGCGCGCCTACGCGGCACTCCTCTCGCTGGCGATTCCCTGTGCGGTGGCCTACGCATCGCTGCGGGGCGAGGACGGCGCTGCCCTGGGGCGCAGGCTGGCCACGCTGGCCGCCCAGGCGCACCACTCGCTGACGCGGGAGCTGATCCAGTCGCTCTGCTCGGCGCTGGCGTCCGACCTCATGGTACGGCTGGAGCAGCTGGCCCACGATCCGTTGCTGCCGGAGCGCCTTGCTGCGGCGTTCCGTGAGGTGTACCCGACCACACAGGACATCATGGAACGGAAGGTGTCCGAGTATGTGAGGCGGCCCGACGCGCCGGCTGTACGGCACGTGATCGTTCCGGCCGACTTCGACGGCCAGTTGAACGGCCGCTGCCTGGGCGTGACCGTGCCCTCCACCAAGGGCCGGGCCCTGAACTGGGCCCTGGGCTTCATCGACGGCCGCTCGACCTGGTGCGGCTTCTACGATGCCGAGAGCCGTCCCGACACCCGGGTGATGCTCTACCTCGCCCACCGGGTGCTGGAGGCGCGGAGAATCGATGCACCGCTTCCCCGCATCTTCCAGGGTCCCGTCTTCCAGGTGCGAAACTGGTACGACATGGGCGCTTTCTGCAAGCTGGCCTCGCTCTTCACTGCCATCAGCCACGAATGGCACCTGCCGGTGGTCTATCGCTCCATCCCGTTCGTGGGCGGCACCAACGTCTTTGTGGAGACCCGCCTCTTGCAGGAGATCGGCGGGTTCGACTCCTCCACCCTCACGGAGGACCTGGAACTGGGAACCCGGGCCTGGCTCAAGGCCAGGGCGTGGCCGGAGTACCTTCCCTACCCCTCCAGCGAGCAGACGCCGCCCACGTTCATGGGCTTCTACCGGCAGCGTCTGCGCTGGGCCAGCGGCCACCTGCAGGTGATGCGGAAGATCCGCGCCGAGGCGCTCGGCACCCGGGAGCAGCGCCAGCGCCTGCTCCGGTCTCTCTGGTTCAAGGGCCAGGGCCAGTGGCTCTTCTACCAGGCGGCCACGCTGGTGCCGCTCACCGTGCTGATCCTCTGGGCCATGGGGCTGGTGGACCCTACAGTGCTGCCCCCGGCGTGGCGGTACGGCCTTCACCTGATGTCGGCCCTCTACATCTGCTTCTCTGTATACCTCCTGCTGCGCTACCTGCGCTATGTGGACCCGACGAGCCGCCCGCTGATGTGGCTGGGACAGCTTGGCGCCGTGGGTCAGATTCTCGTGCTCCCGCTTGCCGGCTTCCTCTTCCCGGTGCCGTACTTCAGCGCCCTGGTGCTCGCTGCGGCCGGCAAGGGGCCCAGCCACTGGGTGAAGACGCCGCGCACGAGGGAGTGATGATCATGTCTGCCCTGTCGCCGCTTCGATCCCCCGCCGCCCGGCGCCGCGCACACCTGGGCGCCGCCGTCGTGGGGCTTCTGCTGCTGACCGGCTGCAGCGCCCGCCCGCTGCCGGTCCGTCCGGCCGAGGCCGTTACGGCGGCAGCGGAACACCCCGATGTGGCGGAGTGGTACGCCGCGCACTCCGCCCCACGCGTACTGGAAGGGCTGAGCCCCGCCGCCGTCCGGGGCCTGCAGCGCTTCAAGCCGGGTGCGCTGGTGGACCTGGTCGGGGAGGGGCTCCTGGTGCGGTTCACCTCAGCCCTCGGGGAGCAGCCCCGCCGGGTGGAGGTGCTGGTGGATCAGGCCGACGGCCGCGTGCTCGACGTGCGCATGGGCGGCGCCGGCTGGCGGGGCTGGCGCTGAACCACGCCGCCGGCGTGCCGGGCTGTGGATGTGGAGTTGACTCAACCGTCCCTGCGATGCTGCAGGAACCACTGATACAGCTCCGGGTTGGCGTAGGTCTGGGTCCAGGCGTCGTGCCCCACCCCAGGGTACAGCGTGAACCTCACCGGCGCGCCGACCGCCTTCAGGGCCTCCACCATCTGCAGCGACATGAACGGCGGCACGGTCTGGTCCTGGTCGCCGTGGAAGACCCAGAAGGGCAGCGCCGCGTGTTCCGGACGCACCCACAGGGGGTTGCCTGCGCCGCAGATCGGGGCGACGGCGGCAAAGCGCTGCGGTGCGGCGAGGGCAAGCTCGAAGGCGCCCATGCCGCCCATCGAGAGCCCTGTCAGGTAGATGCGGTTCTCGTCTACCGCGTGACTGGCGCAGACCTCGTCCAGGAGAGCCAGCAGCACATCCGGATCCCAGGTCTTCCCCTCCGGGCACTGGGGCGAGACGATGATGAACGGGAAGTCCGCGGGCCGCTCTTCGGCAAGCCGGGGCGGTCCGTAGATCTTCACGCGGCTGAGGTCGTTCCCCCGCTCGCCTGCGCCGTGCAGAAATAGGATCAAAGGCCAGCGCCGCGCCGGGTCCACGCTGTAGCCGTCGGGCAGGAACAGCAGGTAGGTGGCGCTCACCTGCTTCTGGATCACACGCGTGAACGACCGGGGCTCCTGCATGCAATCCACCCCTTCCTCAGTACTGTGGGCTGCGCGGATGGGCGCCGTCGCCATCCCGGTCAGCCTCACACTCCTCATACTCCTTGACGCCGCCCGTGCGGCGCCGCCAGAAGTACACGCCATAGGTTCCAATCAAGAGCGCGCCCAGAACGCCCCACTGCGCCCATTCCCGGCGGCTGCCCGCCGGTGTGTCGGCGGAAGGGGAAGCTGCCGACCCCTCCGCGCCCGTGGCGTTCTGAACGAGAACGGTTCCGGCCCGTGGCTGCCCGACGGCTTCAGTCTGCGAAGGGGGCACTGCCAGGGTCACTGCAAGTCCCAGGAAGACAGCCAGCATCCATTTTCGCATCTGTATCCTCCTTCGCGCCGGCTCACTGCCGGTTTGCGAGCCCTGCCAGGTCCACCCCCCGCAGACGGCACCAGTCGCCCACCCTGCCGGTGAGCACGACCGGCTGTCGCTGCAGGGAAGAGACGTCGCGCGCGCCACAGAGCAGACAGGCCGTTCGCAGATCGGCCAGGAGCCTCTCCAGGTAGGACTTCACGCCCGCCGCCCCTTCCTCCTGCTGCCGGGCGAGCACCGGACCGGCAACCGCCACAGCCCTGGCACCCAGCGCCAGGGCCTTGGCCGCGTCCGTGCCGTGCCGGATCCCCCCGCTGGCGATCAACTCCAGCCCGGGCAGGTCCAGCGCGGCCACCTCGGCCAGGGAGCAGGCGGCGGGCAGCCCCCAGTCCTCAAGCCCCGGGTCTGCCCCGACCACGCCGGCCCGCCGGTCCTCGATCCAGACGAAGTTGGTGCCGCCACGGCCCGAGATGTCGATCGCCCGCACGCCGGCGTCGTAGAGCTGCCGCGCCGTCTCGCGTGATACGCCGAACCCGCACTCCTTCACCACCACGGGCACGGGCATCTCCTGCACGATGCGGGCGATTCGCTCCAGCCGCCCGCGGAAGTCCCGGTCCCCCTCCTGCATGCGCAGTTCCTGCGGGGCGTTGAGGTGCAGTTGCAGCAGGTCGGCCTCCACCATCTCCACGGCCGCCCGCGCCTGGTCCGGCGTGGCGTCGGCGCCCAGGTTGGCCAGGATTACCCCGTGCGGGTTGACCTGGCGCACCACCCGGTAGCTCTCCTGCACCTCCGGCTCCCGCAGCCCGGCGGTCTGTGACCCGACGGCCATGGCCAGGTTCAGTTCTCGGGCGACGGCGGCCAGGTCGCGGTTGATGGCTGTGACGCCGTGTGCCCCCCCGGTCATGGCGTTGATCATGACCGGCTGCGCCAGGGCGACTCCGCAAATTGAGGTGCGCAGGTCGATCTCGTGGATGGCCAACTCCGGAAGGCTCCGGTGGATCAGGTGCACCTCTTCCCAGCCGGCGCCGGACGGCCCGGTGCGCATCCCGGGCTGTGCCATCGCCAGACGCACGTGATCGAGTTTGCGCCGCTGCCGTTCACTCATACTGGCTTCTCTCCTCCTGGGCGGCTCGCCGTTCGTGCCTCCCGGCTGAGCCCCGCATGGCTATTATGGGTCATACTTTTATGCCGTTTGCTAACGTACACTAATAATGTCGATGTGTCGACCATCTGCTCCATCAAACTCGTTGAAAAGGGGGTTGAAGGCCGTCTGCACCCACAGGCGGCCGTGTCCACATGCAAACGATGCTCAAGATCGGACAGTCTGAGATGCTGCTCAACCTGCCTGACGAGAACCTCAAGGAGATGCTGCTCCCCAATGAGGTCGCTCCCCTGCCGGACCCCCGCGCTGCGGTGGAGCAGGCGCTCGCGAACCCCATCGGCTCACCGTCGCTCCTGGACCTGCTGCGCGAGCGCAAGCCGAACCGGGTCACCATCGTCGTGAACGACATCACCCGGCCCACCCCGTACAGCATCATGCTCCCGCCCGTGCTCCGCATCCTGGATGAGGCCGGCATCCGGCCCGAGCAGGTTACCTTCGTCGTCGCCACCGGCATCCACCGGCCGCACACCGACGAGGAGAACCGGCGCATCTTCGGCAGCGACGTGGTGGACCGGTACCGCTTCGTCAACCACAACTGCCAGGCGGACGATCTCGTCACCGTGGGCAAGCTCTCCGACGGGACGAACCTGACGATCAACCGCGAGGTGGCGGAAGCAGACTTCCTGATCACCACCGGCCTGATCGGCCTGCACTACTTCGCCGGTTACTCCGGCGGTCGCAAGTCGATCCTCCCCGGCGTGGCGGCCAAGGACCTGATCACCCACAATCACAAGCGGATGACCGATCCCCGCGCCTCCACCGCCCGCTACAAGGACAACCCCGTCCACCACATCATGATGGAGGCGGCCCGCCTGGTGGGCGTTGACTTCATCCTGAACGTGGTGACTGACGCCAAGAAGCAGATCGTCGCCGTGGTGGCCGGCGACCTCGAGGCCGCCTGGCTCGAGGGCGTCGCCGCATGCGAGCGCCAGAGCATCATCCACGTGGATGAGCAGGTCGACGTCGCCATCTGCAGCGCCGGTGGGTTCCCCAAGGACATCGACGTCTACCAGTCCCAGAAGGCCATGGAGGCCGCCGACCAGGTTGTGCGGCCCGGAGGCACCATCATCCTGGTGGCCGACTGCCGTGAAGGTTTCGGCGGCGAGGCGGCCTTCGAGGTGTGGATGCGGGAGGCCAAGAGCCTCGACGACATCTTCCGCCGGTTCGAGGCCCACTTCGAGCTGGGTGGGCACAAGGCGTACGCGATCGCCAAGGTGTTGAAGGAGAAGGAGGTCGTCCTCATCTCCGGCCAGCCGCCCGAACTGGCGAAGTCGCTGTTCATGCGCCCGGCCGCCTCGCTGGACGAGGCCCTGGAGTACGTGCGCCAGAAGCACGGCCCGGACTTCAAGGCGTACGTGCTGCCCCACGCCAGCCTCGTCTTCCCGGTCGTGCGCAAGCCGTAGGCGCCCGAGCCTTCTGCAACGGCCTCCTGACGGTCCGGCATCAACCCGACCCCCGGGATGGGCGTCAGCCCTTCCCGGGGGTCTTCGCGCCTGCACGCGTGCCACCGGAAGACCCGGCCCTTGTACCGCTGCGCCGACGCGGCCGGTCGGGCGGGAACTCGAAGCCCACCTCGCCGTCGTCCTTCAGGACCAGGTAGGCAGAGAAGCTGCGACCCGTCCGTGGCGAGGTGAAGCCCCGGATCAGCTGGCTGCGCCTGCGCACCAGAATCTCCTCCGCCACGCCCCGGTCCACCACCTTGCCGCAGAGGAAGCCCGGCACGCGCAGGCGGCAGCCAACTCCGGTGCAGGTCCAGCCCCTGCTGCCCTTCTGCACCGGGCTCCCGCAGAGGGGGCACGCCACGGCCAGCGGTTCTGCTGCCGGAGCGTCGCCCGCCGCCGCGCGCCTGCGGCCCGACCCTCCTGCTGCGCTGGCTTCACCAGGCGTCCCGGACGCAGGCGGCGGGTTGGCAGCATCACATGCCTCGTCTGCCCCAGGCGCTGCGCCGGGCACCGCACGTGCGTCGCCGGGCGCTGCCTTGACCTGCTCCACGACTTGCGCCGTGAGTTCCCGGATCTCCTGCATGAATCGTTGGGGATCGTACTCGCCGGCCTGAATCGCCGCGATGCGGTGCTCCCACTCGCCGGTCAACTCGGGGCTGAGCAGCACCGCGGCTCCGGCTGCCTCCACCAGCTCCACCAGGCGGCGCCCCTTGGGCGTGGGCACAAGGCTCTTCTTCTCGCTCCTGACGTAGCCCACTTCCTTCAGCCGCTCGATGATCGCCGCCCGCGTGGCGGGGGTGCCCAGCCCGTGCCCCTTCATGGCCTCCCTGAGGGCCTCGTCGGTCACCTCGCGGCCGGCGTACTCCATGGCGGAGAGCAGCGTCGCCTCGGTGTACCGCCGCGGCGGCCGGGTGCTGCGCTCAAGGCTCTCCACCGTGCGCACGGACACCTGCTGGCCCGACTGCAGCGGCGGAAGGGTTTGCGGCGCCTCCTCCTCGTCGCCCTCCTGACCCCTGCGGCGAGATCTGGGCGGCTCGGGTTCCACCCGCCGCCAGCCCGGCTCCAGCACCTGCCGCCCGCGGCTGCGGAAACGGTCAGGCTGCGGGCCCACGCGGGTGATGACCTCCTGCTCGAGGAAGCGGGCGTCGGGGTAGAACTGGGCCAGAAAGCGGCGGGCGATGAGGTCGTAGATCTTGGCCTCCACCCCCGCCAGGCCCCGGGGTGCCTCTGTGGTGGGGATGATAGCATGGTGGTCGGTTACCCGGGCATCGTCCACGACCCGGCGGTTGCCGCGCGTCACCCGGGCCAGATCAGCGCCCGCCACCAGCGGGGCCAGGTCGGGCAGGCCAGCCAGGGCGCGCACCACCCGGGGAAGCTCCGGCACCAGCGCTCCGGCGAGGTAGCGCGAGTCCGTGCGGGGGTATGTGATGTGCCGCGCCTCGTACAAGGTCTGTGCGGCCTTGAGCGTGGCGGCGGCCGTGAGTCCGAAGCGCCGGTTCGCCTCCCGCTGCAGGCTGGTGAGGTCGAAGAGCTGCGGGGGGCGCTCGGCAGTCGGCTTCTCCTCGCAGGATTCCACGACTCCCGGCTGCCTGCGCACTCGCTCCACCACGGCCTGTGCAGTCCGCGCATCGGGCAGCCTGTCACCCTCGGGCCCGAACCACCTGCCGGCGTACCGCTGGCCGCCGGCGGTGACGAACTCGGCGACCACCTCCCAGTATGGCTCCGGGCGGAAGGTCTCAATCTCCCGCTCCCGCCTGACCAGCATGGCAAGCGTGGGCGTCTGCACCCGGCCGGCGGAGAGCAAATCGCCCCACTTCACCGTAAACGCCCGGCTGGCGTTGATGCCCACGAGCCAGTCTCCCTCGGCCCGACAGCGAGCAGACTGGTAGAGGCGGTCGTACTGCGCCTGCGGACGCAGTTGGGCGAAGGCCTTGCGGATCGCCTCCGGCGTGAGGGCCGACACCCACAGGCGCATGACGGGGGCGCAGAGCCCGGCCGCCTGGCAGATGTACCGGAAGATCAGCTCGCCCTCCCTGCCGGAGTCGCAGGCGTTGATGAGGGCTGAGGCCTGACGCCCCAGCCGGGCGAGGGTCTGGAACTGTGCGCGGGTCTTCGGCAGCACCTTCAGTGCGAACTCGTCCGGGATGATCGGCAGCGTGGCCATGGCCCAGCGCTTCCAACGCGGGTCGTACTCCTCGGGGGCCTGCAGCTCCACCAGGTGGCCGACGGCCCACGACAGCAGGTACTCGGACGACTCCAGATAGCCCTCCCGCCGGCGGAACCCTCCCAGCGCCTCGGCGATGGCCCGGGCGGCCGAGGGTTTCTCGGCGATGATCAACGGCTTGCCGGACACGGTTACACACCTCAGAAACTATGTTCGCCCTTCCGTTCAGGAAGTCCTCCCGGGCCGAACATAGATTCCCTGATTTTGGCTTCTCGCCCCGCCTACCGTGCTTCCACTGCCTGCAGACACGGTCAGATCCCGGTGTTCCACCGCCTGGAGATACCGCACTTCGATGTCCAGAACGGTTGGCATATCACACCCTGGGTGAACTACCAGTTGCTGGCCGAGGTCGAAGAGGGGATGATGAGCTGGCCGCGTGAACCCATTGCCGGAACAGGGATGGCCCATGAGGTCCTCCACCCGCACCCATTTCCGCGGACAAAGCCAAAAGGGCCCGATCCCCGTGCAGGGGACCGGGCCCGGAACCACGCACTTACTCCTCGGGCTTCTCCTCGGCCGGAGCCTCGGCATCGCCCTCGGGCAGGACCTCGTCCACGGGCGTCACCTCTGCGGCGATCGCCTGCGCGGCGAGTTCCTCCTCAGCGGCACGCAGCGAGAGGCTGATCCGCCGGTTCTCGGCGTCGACGCCGACGACCTTGACCTTCACCTGCTGGCCGATGGAGACGACCTCGCCCGGGTTGTTGATCCGGCGGTCGGCCAGCTGGCTGATGTGGATCAGGCCGTCAACACCGGGCTCCAGTTCGACGAACGCGCCGAACGTGGCCAGGCGGGCAACCGTGCCCTCGACGATCGAGCCCTCGGGATACCGCTCGGTAACGGTCTCCCAGGGATCGGGCAGCACCTGCTTCAGGCCCAGTGACACCTTGCCCTTCTCGCGGTCGAGCCGCAGGACCTTCACCTTGATCGGCTCGCCCTCCTTCAGAACCTGAGAGGGGTGCTTGATGCGGCCGTACGACATCTCGGAGATGTGCAGCAGGCCGTCCACGCCACCGAGGTCGATGAAGGCGCCGAAGTCAGTCAGGGACTTGACGGTGCCCTCCAGGATCGCGCCCTCCTCGACGGACTCCCAGAAAGCCTTCCGCCGGGCCTCCCGCTCAGCCTCGATCACCTGCTTGCGGGAGAGGATGACGCGCCCTTTATGCGGATCCAGCTCGATGATCTTCGCCCGGATCTTCTGGCCGACGAACTTCGACAGGTCGGCGACGAAACCGCGGTCTACCTGCGATGCGGGCAGGAAAGCACGCAGTCCGAGATCCACCACGAGGCCGCCCTTGACGGCTTCGGTCACCTCGGCCTCGACGACCTCACCCGCCTCGAACTTGCGCTCGATCTCCGCCCAGGCCAGGCGCTCGTCGGCGCGGCGCTTGCTGATGCGCAGGCCGCCCTCGCCCTTCGCGTCGACGCTCAGGACGACCACCTGCACCTCGTCGCCAACCTTGAGCCCGGCCTCCTCCGCGCTCCGGAGCGGGCGGTGCGACAGCTCGTTCAGCGGGATGATGCCCTCGGACTTGTACCCGACGTCCACCATGATCGAATCCTCGCTCACGCGAACGACCTGCCCCGAAACCATCTCGCCCGGCCTGGGCACTCTCAGGGCAGCCTCCATCTCAGCGCGGGCTTCGGCTTCTTCCATGGTTTCGTTCTCCCTACCCTGGTTGTCAAACTCCTGCACGATCGTAGACCTCCTCGATGGCTCGGGAAACGGGTGCGGCTCCGGCGCGACCGACTCGAACCATACATTACCTTCCAGATTCTTATTATGAAAACCGGCCCCGGGCGGCGGCTTACCCAAATGTACGTCCACCCTCTACGACGATCCCCTGCCCGAGGCCGTCGGGAGGCCCTGGGGCGGATCCAGCAGGTGGCTGATGGCGTCCATGATGGCCTCGCTGGCCATCTCCAGCGTCGCACCGTTCAGCTTGCCGGTGCGGAAGCGCTCGAGATCGACCGGTGGCCCAAACCGAATACGGATGGGTCGGAACAGTTTATAGGTGGTCGAGATACCCACGGGAATGACCGGAACGCCGGCCTTCAGGGCGATGTACGCGGTGCCCGGCTCCGGCTTCTGCATCAGGCCTGTGGCGGAACGGGTTCCCTCGGGGAAGATGCCGAAACAGTTGCCCTCCGCAAGCAGGGCCAGTGCGTGCTTCAGCGAGGCGCGGTCGGCGGTGCTCCGCTTCACCGGAAAGGCACCCAGCCCCCGGATGATAAAGCTCAGAAAGCGGGAGCGGAACAACTCCTCCTTGGCCATGAAGCAGACCGGCCGCGGACAGGCGATGCCGATGATCAGCGGGTCCTGTGCGTTGATGTGGTTGCTGCAGAGGATGACGCCTCCGGTGGTGGGGATGTGCTCCACTCCCTCCGCCTCGATTCGGTAGATCAGGCGGTAGAGAACCCCCACCACGGCCTTGCCAAAACCGTACAGCCACATGGCTATGCCCTCCGGCAGTGGGCCAGGATTTCTGCGACGACCTCTTCGACGTTCTTCCCGGTAGTATCGATGACGATCGACTCCGGCAACTGCACCAGAGAGTTGGCGCCCTTGTTCATATCTTGCTCATCGCGGCGGGCGATCTCCGCCTCCACCTTCCCGAGTTCAGCGTGGTGCCCCTCAGCGTGGAGTTGGGCCTGGCGCCGGCGGGCCCTCTCCTGCAGGGAGGCCGTGATGAAGAACTTCAGGTCGGCGTCGGGCAGTACGTAAGAGCCGATGTCGCGGCCATCCATGACCACGCCCCCCGAGCGGGCCATGGCACGCTGCTGCTCCACCATCAGCGCCCGCAGCTCCGGAACTGCGGAGACCCGGGATACGACTGCGGAGACCGCCGGCGTGCGGATCTCGGCCGTGACCTCCTCTCCGTCCAGGAACACCCGGTTGCCACCCTCGGCTGTCCGCTCCAGGCGCACCTCCGTGGCCTTACCCATCGCGGCGAGGGCCTCCCGGTCCGTATCGGCAATGCCCAGTCGCAGGGCCTTCAGGGCCAGCGCCCGGTACATGGCACCCGTGTCTACGTAAAGATACCCGAGCCTTCTCGCGACAATCCTCGCCAGCGTGCTCTTGCCGGCGCCGGCAGGACCGTCCATGGCGATGACGAGTTCTCGGGGCCGGCTGGCCTCTGTCAAGGTACGATGTCACTCCAATCGCCCGGTCGCCGGAATCCGCTCGGATCTGGCGCGGGCGCAACTCGTTGCTGTATACACTTGTCCATGGTGTCTGAGACTCCCTTCCTTAGATTAGCAGACCGGAATTGCTTCGTCAAACTAACACACATCTAGAGGCGTGCAAAAAGAGAGCGCTCTGGTGTGCGCTCCCCGACACTTCATGCCTATTGACCGGAACTGCGGATCCAGTCGGTCACCTCCTGGACGGGAACGCCCTCGAGGGCCGAGAGAAGGCCCAACCGCCCCAGGCCGAGCGACTGCGCAAGGCCGAGGACGACCAGCCCGAGCACAACCAGCCGCATGAGGACCCGCTCCACTCTGTCAGCAAGGCTGCCGTGCCTGTCCTGAAAGGATTCGAGCGCCTCCCTCTCCGCTTCCGTACGCCAATCCGCCTGCGCCGCCGGCCGCTCCACCAACGGGCCACCTCCTCCCGTCCAAGCCAATCTTATGTGGAGGTAACCCTCATTATGCGTCAGTCTCGTCATCGCCATACATGGGGGAGTCGGCCGGGCCGCGCCACCTCGAACTCCAGCGCGAAGGGCGCAAGCCAGGCCCCGCTGAGGGGGGCGGCGCGGGCAGGTCGCTGAGCAGCGGTTCCAGCGCGGCCCGCACCGTCTCGGGGCCAAAGCCGCGCCGGCCCAGGAAGCCCGAAAGCCGCCGCCAGGCCGTGAGGCGGTCCACCTGGCCCATTCGCTGCAGGCGGGCGGCGGCCACGGCCCGGGCCTGCTCGACGGCCTCAGTCACGCCCAACTCTTCCTGCACCACCGCCGCCGCAAGCGCGCGGTCCACGCCCTTGCGGGCGAGGTCCGCCAGAAGCCGCCGGCTGCCGAAGTCGGGATGGGCCCGCACGTAGTTGAGCGCATACTCCCGGTCATCCAGCCACCCCGCACCGGACAGGCGCTCGACAACCCGCTGTGCGGTCTCCGGCGGATAGCTGCGGGCCAGCCGCCGTTCGAGCTCTCGCCGGGTGCGCGGGGCTGCGGCCAGGAGCCGCAGCCCCGCGTCCCAGGCCTGCTTCTCCAGGTCGAGGGCGTAGGCCTGCCAGAGCGTCTCGCCGTCCACGGGCTGACCCACCTTGAGCCGGCAGCGCACGATGGTCTCCAGGTGGAGGCCCAGCACGAACTCCCCGTCGACGAAGAGCGAGCGCCGCTCGGGGTCGCGCTGCTCGGCCAGCGCAGTGATCCGGCCCGAGACAGCCCGCAGCACCTCCGGGTCGACCGCCCGGCGCTCCGCCCCCTTACGCCGACGGGGACCGGCAGCGCCGGCCCCCGTGCGCTCACGCATCGAAATCCGCGGCGTCGTCCGTCGCCGGTTTGACCGGCGCCCCTCCCACCATCAGCTGCTCGCGGATCTTCTGCTCGATCTCCGCAGCGACCTCAGGATGCTGCCGCAGCCACTCCCGGGCGTTCTCCTTCCCCTGGCCGATGCGCTGGTCGCCATAGGAGAACCAGGCGCCGGACTTGACGATGACCGGCGGGTTCAGCTCCACGCCGATGTCGATCAGGCTGCCTTCCTTGGAGATGCCCTGGCCGTAGAGGATGTCGAACTCGGCCTGCTTAAACGGCGGCGCCACCTTGTTCTTCACGACCTTCACCCGCGTGCGGGAGCCGACGACCTCCTGGCCGTTCTTCAAGGTCTCGGCCTTCCGCACCTCGAGCCGCACGGTCGCGTAGAACTTCAGGGCGCGGCCGCCCGGCGTGGTCTCGGGGTTGCCGAACATCACGCCGACCTTCTCACGGATCTGGTTGATGAAAATGCAGACGCACTTCGACTTGGAGATCGCGCCAGTCAGCTTGCGCAGGGCCTGCGACATGAGGCGGGCCTGCAGGCCGACGAAGGAGTCGCCCATTTCGCCCTCGATCTCGGCCTTGGGCACCAGCGCCGCGACCGAGTCGACCACCACCACATCCACCGCGCCGGAACGCACCAGCGTCTCGGTGATCTCGAGCGCCTGTTCGCCGGTGTCAGGCTGGGAGATGAGCAGGTTGTCGATGTCGACCCCCAGCGCCTTGGCGTAGACCGGGTCCAGGGCGTGCTCAGCGTCAACGAAGGCCGCAACGCCGCCTGCCTTCTGCGCCTCGGCGATCACATGCAGGGCGACCGTCGTCTTGCCTGAGGACTCGGGGCCGTAGATCTCCGTGATCCGGCCACGGGGAAGGCCGCCGACGCCCAGCGCCACATCCAGCGCCACAGAACCGGTGGGGATCACCTCGATGTTCAGCTTGGCCATCTGCTCGCCGAGCCGCATGATCGAACCCTTGCCGAACTGCTTCTCAATCTGGGCCAGGGCCATCTCGATGGCCTTCTGCTTTCCCGCTTCCAGTGCCATTGGCTCCGAATCCTCCCACCCAATATTTCCCAAACCGCCTGTCTTCAGTATAGGCCACCCACCGCTCTGTGACAAGTCTGCAGGCCACTACTCCCCGCGCATCAGTTCGGCTGCCTCCAGCACGGAGTACCGCGGCCCGGCCGGCATCAGATCACTGCGCATCAACACCAGGCGCTCCACCGACCACGCCCCGTAAGAGACTGCCGGTGCGGCCAGGCACTCCCGCAGGGCGGACCCGAGCAGCGCCCCACGGCGAACCCGCCCGAGGGTCAGATGGGGCTGGAACGGACGCTCCTCAGGTGGGAATCCGCAATCCGACAACTCGGCTTCCACCTCGCGGGCCAGGGCGACCAGCCGCTCCCGCCCGTCGCCGGTTCCGGCCCAGAGCACCGACGGGCGGGCGGCGCTGGGGAAGGCTCCGAGTCCCGCGACCTCCAACCGGAACGGCCTGATGCGCGCCGCCGCGCGGCGCAGGGCCTCGGCGGCGGCGTCCACTTCAGCGGGCCCGATCTCCCCGAAGAACCGCAGGGTGAAGTGGAACTGGTGGACAGGCACCCATTTCACCTGGTCCGCGTCGCGGCCCAGGGCCTGCCGCAGCCGCCCCTGGGCCCCTTCCAGCGCCCGGCGCACGGCCGGCGCCGGCACCTCCACCGCGGCAAAACACCGGATCATCGTCATCCCCCACGGGCACGGGGATCGCCCCCGCCTGTTGTCTGGTTCTCTTCGCAGGTTCGACGCTCCGGGGCGCAAATCCTTCAGTCGAAATGCGAAAACCGGAACATCCGTTCGAAGACACTTCGTTCGCACGTGAACGGTACTCGACTGAACCTATACCCTCGTCGGTTCGTGTTGAGGTAGAGAAGCACAGTAACGGGAGAGATGGCTGTATGGAAGCGCCGCGCAGCCCGATCGGGGTCAACCCTGCCGACCTGGAGGCGGAACTGGCGGCCCGCAAGGCCGCCCACCGCGCGCAGGTGGACATCCTGAAGGCCAGGCTGGCCGAGGCCGCCGGGCGTGCGGCCGAGCTGAGACAGCGGCGCTATCAGCTCGCGGCTGAGCGGGACCGGCTGGAGGAGGAGATCCGGCAGGCGCTGGAAACCTTCGCCAGATCGGAGTCAGACTTCGAGGCCCGCCGGCGCGAGGTCGCCGAAAGGCACCAGCGGGAGCGGGCCGACCGCGAGGCGGCCCTGGTTGCCACCCGCAACGAGCGCGACAGCTGGATCGCCCTTGAGCGACACATCGCCGAGGGTGTACTGGCCGCGGTCGAGCCATTCCTCCAGTTGCAGGCTTACCTGCGCGAGCAGGAAGGGGGCGAGGCCTGATGCCGGAGACCGGCAGCCGCCGCCTGCGGCGAAAGCTCTGGGGAGTCTCCCCCGCCGAGGCCCAGCGCCGCCTGCGGGACCAGGAGGAACAGTCTGCCCTGGAACTGCGCCAGCTCAGAGAGGCCATCGACCAGGTCAAGGCCGAGGAGGCCGATCTCATCGCCCAGTGCGAAGCGCTGGAAGAGCAGGTGCGCGACGCCCGCACCCGGCTGGAGCGGCTTCGCACCGGTCTCGAGCGCCATCAGGCCATGGTGCCCATCCAGGCGCTGGTCCTGGCGCGGGAGATCGCCGACCTGGAGGCAGAGCACGCACGCCGCATCGCCGCGCTGGAGGCTGAGCAGGATCGCATCCGGGCCGAGATTGCGGAGCGGCGGGCCTCACTGGAGCAGTGGGTGAAGAGCCTGCTCCAGTCCGTGGCCGCGCGCGGGACGAGTTGAGGGGTGGCCCCGTGACAACCGGGGGTACGACAGCACGCAGCCCCCCGCCAGACCGGCGGGGGGCTGCGTCTCGCCTCAGTTGCCGTTGAGGTGATGCAGGTTCTCCCAGGTGACCTCCTTCCAGTCAGCCGGGGCCCTGTCGATGAAGCCCGCCTCGTGCATGAAGGTGGCGACCTTCTCCAGCCCGTGGGGCTCGATAGTCCAGACCACGTCAGGGTCGGTGATCTGCGCGATCAGCTCCTCCCGCTCCGTCCTGTCGCCCAGCCTGATCATCAGGTCGGCAGCTTCGCCGGGGTTCGCCTTCACCCACTCCGTGGCCTCCGCGAAGGCCTCGACCAGCGCCTGGTACACCTCGGGGTTCTCCTGCTTGAACCGGGCCGGCACCACCATCACGTTGAAAGTGTGACTCTGCCCCATGGTCTCATAGGAGTCGACAATCCGCGAGATGCCGGGCTGCTGCACCTCGCGCTGCAGGTAGGGCGGCGCGGTGTAGTGGAAGGTGACCTCGCTGCCCGCCAGCAGCGCCCGCTCGCCATCGGGGTGCGGCATGGCGATCAGCCGATCGTCCAGTGCGCGTGGGTCGCCAAGCTGCTTCTGGGTCTCCATGGCCAGCATCACATGCTGAATGGAGTTCACCCCCGGCAGTGCGATGCGGTCTTCCGGGCCGACGTCATGCACGCTCGTGGCCCCGGGCTTCGCACTGTTGAGGCCGATCGGCATATCCTGCATGGCCGCGGCAATCCTCCAGTCGACGCCCTTGGCCCAACCCACGAAGAAGGGGCCCAGACCCATGAAGACCACGTCGGTTGAGCCGGCCAGTACCGCCTCGGTCAGGGCGCCGCCTCCACCCAGCTGCTGCCTGGTCACCTTTACGTTCAGCCGCTTCTCGATCAGCTTGTGCTCCACCATGACCTCCACAGGCAGGTAGCTGGTGCCGAACTGGTAGCCCAGCCGGATCTCACCGTAGTCCTTGCCGGCCGGTGCCTGTTGCCCGGCAGCCCCCGCGCCCGCAGCTGGGTCATCCGGCGCAGCGCCTCCCCCGGCGGGGCCCGCCTCCGTGGCGCGGCTGCCTGCGGCAACCGTGGTTGGGGCAGTTCCCCCCGCTGCGCCGCTGTTCGTCCCCTGACGGCCGCCGGCCCCGCAGGCACCGAGCAGCAGGGCGACCAGGAACAGGGCCGTGACCCGCCAGACGGATCCGGCCCGCACGCTCCGCACGTTCATCAACTCATACTCCCCCTCAGGCCGCAGACATGCCCCATCTGCGGATGGTCCTCTCCTCCAGAGCGTCAAACAAGGCCTCGGCCAGAAGGCCCAGTACGATGATGGTCACGAGGCCGCAGAAAACCCCGGTGGTGTTCAGGTTGTAACGCTCCACGTTGATCATCCAGCCCAGGCCCCCCGCCTGGCCGCTGGCCCCGAAGACCAGTTCTGCTGCGATGACGGTACGCCAGCCGAAGGACCAGGCAATCTTCAGCCCGGTCAGTATGTAGGGGAGGGCGGCCGGCAGGTAGACGTGCCGGATCAGCCCCCACCCCTCCAGCCCCAGGTTCTGCCCTGCTCTCTTCCAGGTGACCGGCACCGTCTCGAACCCCGTGTGCATGTTGAGCGCCAGGGCCCAGACCACCGAGTTGGCGATGACGAAGAGCAGCGACCGCGGGCCGATACCCAGCCAGAGCAACGCGACCGGCAGCAGGGCGATCGCAGGCAGCGGGTTCATGATGGAGGTCAGCGTGAGCAGCAGGTCCCGCCCCCAGCGGCTGGCGGTGGCCAGGGCGGTCAGCGCGAAAGCAACCAGGGTGCCGATGGCCATTCCCCCCAGCACCATCTTCAGCGTCTGCACCGTGTAGCGCAGCAGGCTGCCGCTCCTGATGTACTCGCCAAAACCCATCAGCACCCGGCTGGGGGCCGGCACCAGGAGCGGGCTCACGCCGGCCACTCGCACGTACCCCTCCCAGAGGGTCACCAGCACCAGCACGACCACCAGCTTGTTCAGACCACCCCTCATGAGGCCATCTCCCCCGCTGCCTTCTCCTGCTCCAGCAGCTGCCGGATCAGCCGGCGCAGTTCCGCCCCCTCGGGCCGCTCCAGCAGGGTCAGGCCCGTCACGCTGGGCTCCAGGATCTGCTTGACCCGACCCGGCCCGGCGGAGAGCACCACGATGCGGTCACCGATCACCATCGCCTCCTCGATGGAGTGGGTGACGAACAGCAGCGTCTGCCGCGTCTCCGCCTGCATGCGGTTCACCTCGGCCTGCAGGGCCGATCGGCTCTGCGCGTCCAGCGCAGCGAAGGGCTCATCCATGAGGAGCACAGACGGACGCAGGATCAGGGCCCGGGCGATGGCCACCCGCATCTTCATGCCGCCTGAGAGCTGGTGCGGGTAAAGGCCGGCCCAGCGACTGAGGCCGACCAGTTCCAGGATCTCGGCGATCTGCCGCTCTGCCGCGGCGCCGGTGATGCCCAGGGCCACCCGCAGGGCAAAGGCCAGGTTGCCGGCCACCGTCTGCCACGGGAACAACTGGTCGAACTCCTGGAAGACGAAGGCCCGGTCGGGGCCGGGGCGCACGACGGGACGGCCGTCCAGGCGCAGCGAGCCGCGCGCGGCCGGCTCGAAGCCTGCGATGATCTTGAGCAGGGTGGACTTGCCGCACCCCGACGGCCCCAGGATGACCACCTTCTCGCCCTCGTAGACGTCCAGGTCGATCCCCTCCAGGGCGGTGACGGTCCCCTGGCCCGTGCGGTAGGTGGCGGTCAGGTCGCGGATCTGAAGCTTGACGGGCCGCATGTCATCACCTCTCAGCGAGACGGAGTCGCCTCAGCGCACCAGAAGGGCCACTCCGGTCGCGGCGATCAGGAGCGACAGCGCGCTCACGAAGCCGCGTGCGGAGAGCCGGCCGTTGAACGCCTTTCCCAGCCAGCCCCCCAGCACCATCAACGGGACGCAGAGCAGGCTCAGCAGCACGTGGCGCGGCTCGAGGACGTCCAGGTACCAGTACGAAACCAGCCGGAACGTGTCGATAACGAAGAGGGTCAGCGTCAGCGAGGCGACGAAGGCGACCTTGCCCAACCGGGGCAGTAAGTACATCGAGAAAAAGAGCCCGCCCGAGTGGGCGATGCCGCTGACGATGCCCCCGCTGAACCCCAGCAGCGCAGCCAGTGCCTGCTGCGCCCCGCCGGCGGGAACGCCGGCGTGAGAGGGCTCGCCCACTGTGCCTGGCACCTCGTACCCCTGCCTGTGGAGCCGAACGAGCTGCGTTGCGGCAAAGGCCAGGGCCGTCAGACCGATGGCCCGGCGCAGGGTTGTGGCCGGCGCCCAGGCCAGGAAGTAGCTCCCGAGCCCCAGGCCCACCAGGGCGGTGGGAAGGAGTCGGCGGAGCAGCGGCCAGTGCCAGCGCCGCCAGTGCGCGCCCAGTGCGGTGACGCTGCTGAGGAACATGATCGGTGCTGTCATGCCCATGGCCAGCCTGGGCTCCAGGAACAGGGCCAGCACGGGGCCGAAGAGGACGCCGGCACCGAGGCCGAAGGCGCTCTTGACAAAGCTGGCGCCGAGGCCGACCAGGGCGAGAATCAGTAGCTCCAACCGGCATCGCTCCCCCTTCCCCCCACCTGTATGCGGGCAGCCATGCCCCCGGACTCTGCCACCTTCTGCCACGGTACCGCGGGCACCTCCGCGCGCGAGAGGGGACGGCCTGTCCAGCGCCGTCCCCCCTTCGGTCAACCTGTCGTCAGTCGCCAGCCAGCGGCCTCCCCTCTCCCCCGGTGAGAAGCCAGGGGCGCACCTCGTACACTTCCATGCCCGAGGCCACCAGGGGGTCGGCCACCGCCACGGCCTCCGCTTCGGCCAGCGACCCCGCCCGGATGATGGTCATCCCTCCGGTCTGGTCGGCGAACGGCCCGCAGAGCACGAGCTGCCCCTTGGCCTCCAGGCGCTTCAGGTGTGCCCCGTGGGCCCGCATCAACTCCGGTGTGATGGTGCACCCGGGCTTGCGGGTGAGCCGGATCATGTAACATGTCTCCATGTCATTCCCTCCCCCTGCCATCGTAAAGACCGGCCCTGGCCGAAGACAGAGACAAGACGGCCCCTGACCGTCCGAAAACGGTCAGGGGCCGCAGCGTTCCGCCAAGCTAGCGCGGCTTGGCGGGTTCGATGTTCACCTGGTACCCGCGGATCGTCGCACCCTGCATCGCCTGCATCACCTGGCCGGCAACATCCTTCGGCACCTCGACGAACGTGAACCGATCGTAGATGTTGATCAACCCGATGACCGAGCCGGGGATGCTCGCCTCCTGGGCGATGGTGCGCACGATGTCCGCCGGCTGGATCGACTGGGCACGGCCAACGTTCAGGAAGAAGCGGACCATGCCGGCCTCGGCCCCGGTGTCGCCGAAGTCGGTCTGGGCAGGCGCCTGGGTGGGCTTGCCCTCGCCCGAGACCAGCTTCAGTGCGGCGGCCACCAGGTCGCTGGGGTCGTACTCAGCTAACAGGTCCTCAGCCATCTGCTTGTACGCGCCCAGCTGGTTCTCCTCGAGCACCTTGATCAGCCGCTCCTTCAGCTGCTCGCGCTGCTTCTCGGCCACGTCGGTCAGCGAGGGCACCGGGCGGCGCTGCAGCCGCGTCTTGATCACCCGTTCGATCAGCCGGAGCTGGGGGAACTCACGCGGCGTCACCAGCGTGACTGCGGTGCCGGTGCGGCCGGCGCGGCCGGTGCGTCCGATGCGGTGGACGTAGCTCTCGGGGTCCTGCGGGATGTCGTAGTTGAACACGTGGGTGACGTCGGAGATGTCGAGCCCGCGGGCGGCGACGTCGGTCGCCACCAGCAGCTCGATGTTGCCGTCCCTGAACCGGCTCATCACGCGGTTGCGCTGCGCCTGGTTCATGTCGCCGTGAATGCCCTCGGCCTGGTAGCCGCGGGCCTGCAACGCCTCCACCAGCTCGTCGACGCCCTTCTTGGTGCGGCAGAAGCAGATGCCCCTGTCCACGTTCTCGATGTCGAGGATGCGCGTCAGCGCCTCGGTCTTGAACGAGGGCCGCACCTCGTAGAAGTACTGGTCGATCTGCGGGACGGTGAGCTGCTGCGGCGTTACCGAGATGGTGATCGGGTCGCGCATGTACCGGCCGGCAAGCCGGCGGATCTCGGGCGGCATCGTCGCTGAGAAGAGCAAGGTCTGCCGCTCCGCAGGGGTGGCCTCGAGGATCTTCTCGATATCCTCGATGAACCCCATGTCCAGCATCTCGTCGGCCTCGTCCAGCACGGCGATGCGCACCTGGGAGAGGTCCAACGTGCCGCGCCCCAGATGATCCAGGATGCGGCCCGGCGTGCCGATGACCACGTCGACCCCGAACCGGAGCGAGCGGATCTGCCGCTCAATGGACTGGCCGCCGTAGATGGCGATCGTCTTTACCCGCGCGTACTTGCCGATCTTGGTGATCTCCTCAGCCACCTGAATGGCAAGCTCGCGGGTCGGCGTGAGGACGATCGCCTGCACGGCACGAACTTTGGGATCCCAGCGTTCGACGATCGGTACGCCGAAGGCTGCGGTCTTGCCCGTGCCGGTCTGTGCCTGGCCGATCACGTCCCTGCCCTGAAGCAGCGAGGGAATTGCCTGCTCCTGAATAGGCGAGGGCTCCTCAAACCCCATGTCGTCCAGTGCCTTGAGCACCTTCTCCGAGAGTTCCAGGTCGCGGAACGTCAACTTGGTCTCAGCCATCTCATCTCTCCTCATTCCCAGGCCCCTACACCCATGGTTTATACATTTTACCTCACTCTTGCCTGGTCGTGAAGAGCCATGTTCCCTGACTCACATTCCCAGGTGCTGCACTCACGGAGGGGGCCCTGCTTCTAGATCCGCCCGGACGAGCCGAACAGGCGCATCTTCGCCCGGGTGACCTCCTTCACCTTCTGACGAGCCGGCCCCACCAGGTGGCGCGGGTCATCGACGCCGGGCTTGTTCTGCAGTGTCTCCCGAACTCCCTCGACGAACGCGAGCTTCAGCTCGGTGCCGATGTTGATCTTCGAGACGCCCGCAGCGATCGCGTCCCGGATCATGTGGTCGGGGGTGCCGGAGCCGCCGTGCAGCACCAGGAAGCACTCAGGCGCCACGGCCTTCACCGCGTCGTGGATGCGCTTCATGCGGGGGATGTCCAGCTTCGGCTCGCCCTTGTACAGGCCGTGGGCGTTGCCGATGGCCACCGCCACCGCGTCGACGCCCGTCTCCTGCACGAACCGGGCCGCCTCGTCGGGCTCGGTCATGGTGGCCTCGGCGTCGCTGACGACAATGTTCTCCTCCACGCCCCCGATCTTGCCGATCTCGCCCTCGACGGTGGCGCCCACCGCATGGGCCATGGCCACGACCTGCCGGGTGATGGCCACGTTCTTCTCGTAGTCGTAGTGCGAGGCGTCAACCATCACCGACTTGAAGCCGGCCACGATGCACTGCGTCGCCATCTCGAAGGACGGGCCGTGGTCGAGATGGGCGACGATGGGCACCGGCGCCTGGTCCGCCAGCGCCTTGATGATCTCGGCGATGGGCCTGAGCCCGCCGTACTTGATCGCGCCCTCGGAGACGATGAGGATGGCCGGGGAGCGCTCCTCGACGGCAGCCTCGATCACGCCCTGAATCGTCTCCAGGTTCTGCACGCCAAAGGCGCCGACGGCGTACTTGCCCTTCTCAGCATCGGCGCAGACTTCACGCAGGGTAACGAGCGGCATGGGACTTCCCTCCAGTTATTTCACGTTCTTCAGGCGCATGAGGTCGTCGGCGAACATGCGGGCGGAGCCCAGGTTGGTGGCCACCGGGATGTCGCGCACGTCGCAGAGGCGCAGGAGGCCCTGGACGTCCGGCTCGTGCGGCATGGCGGTCAGCGGATCACGCAGGAAGATCACCATGTCCAGCTGGCCCGTCGCCACCAGGGAGCCGATCTGCTGGTCGCCCCCCAGCGGGCCCGAGAGGAAACAGTGGATCTCCAGCCCGGTGTGCTCCATGATCAGCTTGCCCGTGGTTCCGGTCGCAAACAACTCGTGCCCCTCGAACGCCGACTTGTGCTCCGCCACGTACTTCAGCATGTCCTGTTTGCGGTTGTCATGTGCAATGAGGGCGATGCGCATCGCAGGCCTCCTCTCGAAACTAGAGTCCGCCCCCCACCGCAGCGATGGGGGGCGGCAGCGTAGCGACTACAGGCCCTTCCCGGCGATGTAAGCCGCGAGGTCCACCATGCGGTTGGAGTAGCCCCACTCGTTGTCGTACCAGGCGATAACCTTCACCAGGTTGCCGTCCAGCACCAGCGTGGACGGGGCGTCGACGATCGAGGAGTTGGGGTTGCCCTTGAAGTCGACGGAGACCAGCGGCGCCTCCTCGTAGGCCAGGATGCCCTTCATCGGACCCTCGGCCGCAGCCTTCAGGGCGGCGTTGACCTCCTCGGCGGTGGTCTTCGTCGCCAGCTCGGCGGTGAAGTCAACCACAGAGACGGTCGGGGTGGGCACCCGCAGCGAGAACCCGGTCAGCTTGCCCTTCAGCTCGGGGATGACCAGAGCGACGGCCTTGGCGGCGCCGGTGGTGGTGGGGATGATGGAGAGGGCAGCGGCGCGGCCCCGGCGCAGATCCTTGTGCGGGAAGTCCAGCGTGACCTGGTCGTTGGTGTACGAGTGGACGGTGTTCATCATGCCCTTCACAACGCCGAACTTGTCGTTCAGCACCTTCACCACAGGCGCAAGGCAGTTCGTGGTGCAGGAGGCGTTGGAGATGACGTTGTGCTTGGCGGGGTCGTAGTTCTCGTGGTTGACGCCCATCACGATGGTGATGTCCTCGTTCTTGGCCGGGGCGGAGATGATGACCTTCTTGGCGCCGCCGGAGGTGATGTGCACCTGGGCAGCCTCCTTGTTGGTGAACCGACCCGTGCACTCCATCACGATATCAACACCGTGGTTCTTCCAGGGAATCTGAGCGGGATCCTTCTCAGCGTAGACCCGGATCTCCTTGCCGTTGACGATGATGCTGTTCTCCGTGGCAGAGACGTCAGCGTCGAGGATACCGAAGTTCGAGTCGTACTTCAGCAGGTGGGCCGAAGTAGCAGGCGGGGTCAGGTCGTTGATTGCCACGACCTCCATATCGGACCGCTTCAGCGCAATGCGGAGCACACGGCGACCGATGGAACCAAAACCGTTGATACCGATCCGAATCGTCATCGAAGGTCCTCCTCCTTACTGCAGCAACTTCTATTCCACGTTGGGGGAGCGAAAGAGATTCTCGATGACCAGAGCCGCCCCGCCCAGCGGGCCAGCATCCTCGCCCAGCGCGGTCCGGGTGATCTGCACCCGTTCCCGGAGGGTGGGCAGCGCCCGGGCGAGCGCCGCCTTCCGGAGCGGGCCGATCAGGTGGTCGCCCGCCCGGCTGGTGCCCCCACCGACAATGACCATCGCCGGGTTCAGCAGGTTGATCATGGAGCCGATTCCCAGACCCAGGTAATGCCCGGCCTCAGCTAGTATCTCCCGCGCGACGCGGTCGCCCGCGTCTGCGGCCTGAATCACCGTCGTCGCGATCACCTTTGAGGGATCGTTACCGCACAGTTCGCGGATAACGCTTTCCTCGCCGGCGGCCATGCGCTCCACCGCCCGGCGGGCGATGGCCAGAGCGCTCCCCACCGTCTCGAGGCAGCCGTCGCTGCCGCAGCGACAGCGGGGTCCGCGGTCCAGCACGATGGTGTGGCCGATCTCCCCTGCGCCCTGGTGGGCGCCGCCATAAAGGTGACCGTTGATGATGATGCCGGCGCCGATGCTCACGCCCACCCGGATGAAGGCCAGGTTGTCCACGCCTCTGGCGCAGCCGAAGGAGCGCTCGCCCCAGGCCATGGCCCGGGCGTCGTTCTCGATCCAGACCGGCAGCTGCAGCCGCTCCTGCAGGATCTCGCCAACCGGCAGGTCACGTACCAGATAGTGCGGCGAGTAGCGCCAGGTGCCCTTCACCGTGTCGACCACGCCGGTGATGCCCACGCCGACGCCCGCCACCGGAGCAGGAGCACCGGTCCTGGGCACCTGCGCCAGCAGGTCCCGTACGGCCCGCTCCACCCTGCCGACCTCGGAAAGGGGATCGGCAGACTCCACCCGCTCCTTTACCCGATGCACCACCGTACCGGCCAGGTCGGCCAGCACAGCCCGCACGTGGCCGGCGCCGAGTTCAACGCCGACCACCCAGCGCGCCCGGGGGTTGAACCGCAGCAGAATCGGGGGGCGGCCGCCCGACGACTCGCCCGTGCCGATCTCCTCCACCCAGCCCTCCGCCAGCAGTTCGGCCACCACCGCCGAGACGGTGGGCCGCGTGAGCCCCGTCTGTTCGGCCAGGTCAGCGCGGGAGATGGAGCCGGCCGTGCGCACGAGGCGCAGGACCCGCTGCTTGTTGATCGCCCGGATCAGTTCCGGCCCGACCAGCAAAGCGTACACCCCCAGCTTAAGTAAAGATGGTTAACGAAGTGGCCCAACGGAGAGCCGCTTTCCAGCGGCTTCCGAAACCTATTCTGCCCTATCCTGGCGGCCGGTGTCAAGAGGATCGGTAAAAGTGCTTAACAAAGCGAACCGGCGTCCTCTCAGCCCAGCTGCCCCGTCAGGTAGCGGCGCACCAGCGCCAGGGCGTGGACCGCCGCCCGCTCCCGGACTCCCTCCCGGTCGCCGTGCAGCCACACCCGCTCCGCCCATGCGCCCGGGGGCAGCGAGTCTCCGCCGCGCGCTGCCAGCCCGAAGCACACGGTTCCCACCGGCGTCTCCGACGTGCCGCCGCCGGGGCCGGCGACGCCCGTCACCGAAACGGCCACGTCCGCCCCCGCCCGCTCCATGGCCCCCTGCGCCATGGCCCGGGCCACCGGCTCGCTCACGACCCCGTGGGCCTCGATCAGCTCGGCGGGCACGCCCAGGAACCGCACCTTCGCCTCGCTGGCGTAGGTGACGAAGCCCATCCGGAAGTACGCAGAGGAGCCGGCGATGTCGGTCATGCGCTTGGCCACGAGCCCTCCGGTGCACGACTCCGCCGTGGCAACTGTGAGCCGCCGCTCGGCCAGAAGCCGGCCCACCGCGGCCGCCAGGTCCTCGTCGTCGGTCCCGTAGAGGAAACGGCCAAAACGGGCGCGGATCTCTGCCTCCACCGGTGCGATGCGGGCGAGCCCCTCGGACTGGTCTGCGGCCCGGGTGGCCAGGCGCAGATGGACCTCGCCGGTCTTCGCGTAGGGTGCGATGGTCGGGTCGGTCTGGCCGGCGAGCAGATCCTTCAGCCCGTCGGCCAGGGCGGACTCGCCGATGCCCACGAAGCGCAGGGTGCGGGTGACGAGTCGCATCGGATGGCCTCCGCTGCGGGCTGTGAGGTACGGCACCACGTGCCGTGCGAACATCGGCTGCAGCTCGTTCGGCGGCCCAGGAAGCAGCACCAGCGCCTTCGCGCCCGCGGCCGGGATGATCAGTCCGGGTGCGGTGCCCCGGTCGTTGGGCAGCACCGTCGCCCCGTCCGGCACCATGCACTGCCGCCGGTTGTTCTCCGTCATCTTCCGCCCGCGGGTGGCGAACCACGCCTCGAGCCCCTTCAGGAGCCCCTCGTCCAGCTGCAGAGGCCGCCCGGCCACCTCCGCCGCCACCTCGCGGGTGATGTCGTCGTCGGTGGGGCCGAGACCGCCGCAGGCGATCACCAGGTCCGCCCGGCCGAGGGCCTGGTTCAGAACCGCCCGCAGACGTGCGGCGTTGTCGCCCACCACCACCTGGTGGTAGACGTCCACGCCCAGCAGTGAGAGCTGCCGGCTCAGATACTGGGCGTTGGTGTTGAGGATCTCACCGAGCAGCAGCTCGGTGCCCACGAAAACAAGCTCTGCGTTCACGAGCGCACCATCCCTTTCTGACCGAGGGTTCGCCGGGCGGTCTGCCCACTCCTGCGCGTCCAGCATGATGTGCCAACCGGCGGGCGCATACTACCCGAAGCGGTATCCGGGGGTGGTGAGAGTTGCGGTATCGCGTTTCAGCACGCAGCGGCGGCGCCACCCAGTCGCTGCGCCAGCGGCGGGAGGCCACGCAGTCCAGGCACCTCGCGGCCTACCTGAGTTCGGTCGGCCTGGCCGGTGAGGCCCGGCTGGCCGCCCGGATGAGCGTCTCTGAGCACGCCCGCGCCAAGCTCCTGGAGTTGGTGCGCCGCAGCGGAAACCTGCCCGTCCCCGGCAGCCTGGACCAGGTGCGGGCGCTGATCCGCCTGTACTTCGGCGGAGCCCGGGACCTGATCTACCGCGATCTTCGCCTGGGCGGCGGCCCGATGGCAATGGCCGTCTTCCTGGACACCATCGTCGACGACGAGCTCCTGGAGCGAAGCCTGAAGGGGTTCATCGATCCGTCGCAGCCTGTGCAGCTGCAGGAGGCAACTTGCGGAGCCGCCGAGTACGTGCGGCTGCGGCTGGCCAGCTCACCGGATGCGACCGCGACCCCCCACATCGACCAGGCGGCGCAGTGGATCGCCGAGGGGAGGACGCTGCTCTTCATCGCGGGCTCGAACCAGGCGCTGGCGATCAACCTCCCCGGCGGGCCGATGCGGTCGGTGGAGGAGTCGAAGACCGAGCGGGTGATGCGCGGGCCGCGCGAGGGGTTCGTGGAGTCGATCCAGGTCAACACCACCCTCGTCCGGCGCCGGATCAGGGATCCGCGCCTGCGGGTTGACGAGGTTCAGGTGGGGGAGATCTCCCACACCCGGGTGGCCGTGATGTACATCGCCACCATCTGTAAGCAGTCCCTGGTCGACGAGGTGAAGCAGCGCATCCGGCGGGTGAAGATAGACGGCATGCTGGACAGCGGCCAGCTGATGGAGTTCATCGAGGACACGCCCTGGACGATGTTCCCGCTCATCCGGGCCACCGAGCGGCCGGACGTCGTGGCCGGGGCGCTCCTTGAGGGCCGCTGTGCCGTCGTGGTGGAAGGCAGCCCCTACGTACTGGTCGCCCCCGCCTCCATCCTCGACCTGATTCACACGCCCGAGGACTACTACGAGCGGTTCCCGGCAGTCTTCCTGGTCCGGCTTCTCCGGATCCTGTTCGCGCTCGTCTCACTCTTCGGCCCCTCCCTCTACGTCGCCATGACCACCTTTCACCGCGAGATGATCCCCACCAACCTGCTGCTCTCGATCATGGTGGCCAGGGAGGGAGTGCCCTTCCCGGCCGTGCTGGAGGCGCTGATGATGGAACTGGTCTTCGAGATCATCCGGGAGGCCGGTGTGCGCATGCCCACCCAGCTCGGACAGTCGATCTCAATCGTCGGCGCGTTGATTCTGGGTGAGTCTGCGATCCGGGCAGGCATCGTTTCGGCCCCCTTGATCATCACCGTCGCCATCACGGGCCTTGCGTCGTTGATGCTGCCGGACGTCTCCACATCGCTGGCCCTTCGGATCCTGCGGTTCCCCATGCTGGTGCTGGCGGGCACCTACGGCGTCTACGGCCTGACTCTGGGCGGCGTGGCCATCCTGATGCACCTGCTCAGCCTCCGCTCCTTCGGCGCTCCCTATATGGCCCCCTTCGGCCCCCTGCTGCCTGCCGACGGAGACGACACGGTTGTGCGCAAGCCACACTGGGCCCAGATCAGGCGGCCCGCCACCATCGAGCAGCTGGACACCCGGCGCGCGGTCAGAGGGCTGAAACCCCATCCCGGACCCCGCAGAGACGGGGGGAGTTCGACGTGAGGCGGGTCGCCGCCCTGCTGCTCCTCCTGCCTCTGCTGTCAGGTTGCTGGAGCCGCCGGGAACTGAACGACATGGCGCTGGTGATCAGCCTCGGGATCGACGTGGTGGAACCCGGAGTCAACGAGGTCACGCTCGCGGTGGCTGGCCCGGGCGCAGCCGGCGGGGCCAGCCAACAGGAGGGCAACAGTTCTCAGCCCCGAAGGATCGTGGTCACGGAGCGGGGCCGCAGCTTCGCCGGTATCCTGCGCGAGATCGAGCTGCGCCTGCCGCGGCGGGTCAACCTCACCCACACCCTCCTGGTGGTCGTGGGGGAACGGCTGGTGGAACAGGGCCTGGGCGACACGCTGGACTTCATCCTGCGCGCACCGGAGGTCCGCCTGCAGGGGATGATCATGATGGTCCGCGGCGCCCCGGTACGGGTTCTGCTGAACACCGAGCCGCTGATGGAGGCACTTCAGAGCAAGGCCCTGACGGAGATCGCACAGGCTCGCATCGGCCTGGAGATGCGGCTGTGGGAGTTCTTTTCGGCGCTGGCCACCGACTACCGGGCAGCCATGCTTCCCGTGGTGGAGCTCATCGAGAGCCCCGACGCCGCCGCAAGAGGGGAGCGCTACGTGTCGAGGCTCGCCGGCGTCGCCATCCTGCGCAGCGACCGGGTGGCGACATACCTGGATGCGCAGGAAGTGCGGGTGATCAAGTGGCTGCGGGGCCACGGCCGTGACGGGGTCATTACCGTCCCCTGCGGTGAGGAACCGGGCGACGAGATCATCTCCTTCCGCATCACGGAGGCCTCAGCCAGAACCCGGGCGGCCCTGCAGGGCAACCAGCCAGCCTACACCCTGGCGTTCAGGGGAAAACTGCGCGTGTCTGAGATGGACTGTCCGCGCTCGCTGATGCAGGAGAACGTGCAGGCGCAGCTGGTCGCACGCGCCGAGGCGGAGGTGCACGACCTGGTCACCCGGGTCCTCGGGAAGCTTCAGGCGGCCGAGGTCGACCCACTCTTCTTCGGCGAATGGGTCCGCGCCCTGCATCCGCGCGTGTGGCGGACCGTCGGCGGGGAAAACTGGGGCAAGACATGGCGGGAGTCCCCGGTCACGGTCACCGTGAACCTGGAGCTGGAGACCACCGGTCTGATGAGCGACCCGCTACAGGCGAGGGCAGGTCCCGAGGGATAGTGCGGGAGCGCAGCGGAAGGAGGAGGCGCAGTGGCAGAGCGGTCCCGCACTTCGGTCACGGCAAGCGGCGTCGCCCGAATCAGCCGGCAGCAGCTGGCATGTCTGACCTACACGCTGCACTCTGCGGCGGCGGTGCTCGTTCTGCCTTCCAGCCTGTCCAAGTACGGGCACAGCGGCGGCTGGCTCGCTCCGGCCATCGCCTTTCTGGTGTCCGGCCTCCCGGTGTCCCTGATGGTCGGCCTGCTGGTCCGCCGTCACCCCCAACAGGGGCTCTCCCCCCTGGCCACTCATCTGCTGGGTCCGCTCCTCGGGCGCATGGTGGGGCTGCTCGTCGGCGCGTTCAACCTCGTGATCGCAGCCCTCACCCTGCGGGACGTGGTCGAAATCGCGCCGGTGACGATCCTGCCGGCCACACCCCATTGGGCGCTGTCCCTCCCGTTCGTGCTGGTGGCCGTGTACGGGGCCTACTCGGGGGTGGAGGTACTCGCACGCCTGTCCTACTTCGTCGTGGTGGCCACTGTGGCGGTCATCCTCTTCGCCGTGGCCACGCTGACGGGGCTGATCCATCCGCTCCGCCTCCTGCCCGTCTGGGACCGGGGCCCCATGCAGCTATTGGAGGCCGCCTGGCCCGCCGTCGGCTGGTACGCCGAGTCCTGGTCGTTCCTGGCGCTGGGAGCCCTGCTGGACCGGAGGTCTCAGGCGGGCGGCGCCCTGGTGCTGGGTGCGGCCTCTGCCTCCCTCATGCTGATGGTTTTCACCGCGCTGGCCATCACGGTCTTCGGGCACCCCTTGGTGGCCCAGTTTACCTTTCCGGTCTACTCGCTGGTCCAGCAGGTGACCATCGGCGAGTTCGTGGAGCGGCTGGACGTGTTCGTGTTCGCCATCTGGCTGGTGGGCATGCTCGTAAAGGCCGCCACCCACCTGTGGCTGGCGGCCAACGGCACCGCATTCGGACTCGGCCTCACGAACGACCGCGTGCTGCTCCTCCCCCTGGGCCTGGCCGCCCACGTCGTGATGAGCCTCATTCCCAGCCTGTCCTGGCTGTTCTTGTTCTCCATCAGACTCTGGACCCCCATCTCGCTCTGCCTTGGGCTGGGCATCCCCGGGTTGCTGCTCATCGCTTCCTGGGTGCAGCAGCGGCGGCAGCGGGGTGGCACGGGCCCTGGCACACAGCAGAACGGCGAATGAGCGGAACCGAACGAGGAGGCGGTTACATGCAGCAGAACCACCGTCAGCGGCCCGTAAGAAGGTCAGTCCGTCCGGAGGGTCAGACCGGCGGAGGCCCGCCGCAGGAGCGGGGCAGCGGCCCGCAACAGCAGTCTGCCGGTCCGCGGGACGGCGGCGCGGAACCCCGCCGGGCGGGAGGCCCGCAGGAGCCGGAAGGCGGCCAGGTGCATCGTGCCCAGGACCCGCCCGCGGACACGGGGGAAGGGTACCCGCCCGACCTTTACGGCGAAGCGGCCGCCAGGGTCCTGACGGCCCTCCACGCTGCGAAGCAGGAGCTTGCCGAAGAGCTGGAGGCAAACCTCAAGCAGTTGAAGACCGTGCTGGAGGAGACCCAGCGCATCCAGCGACAGATGGAAGCGGTGCTGAAGGAGGCCCGCGCCGAGGCCGGCCTCTGGCAGAAAGCCGCCGGCCGCGGACAGCCCCTGGAACAGAGGCTGGAAGGGGAACCACGCCAGGCGAACGCGCAGCAGGCTGGCCAGGAGCGGGCGAGGCAGGGGCAAGGCCGGCTGCGGGAGCAAGGTCGCCGGCAGGAGAATCAGGGACACCCGGGACAGGCCGGGCAGACGGCCGGCGAGCGCATGCCGCAGTGGAAGCCCGACGCCGGGCCGGCCGACGGCCGGCATCCTCAGCCCGGAGAGCCGCCCCGGTGGCAGCCGCCTGACGTCAGCGGCGCAAGCGAGCAGTCCCCCAGGCCATGGCAGCCGCCCGAGCTGCACTGAAGGTGTGCCGAACCCACACGCTGCGGACGCGCGGCGAAGCGGCACCCGCAGGTGCCGCTCCGAGTTTCACCCGTTATGCGCTCTCCGGCAGGGCCGGACCGTGGACCGGCGGCAGGGGCGGAGCATCGGCCAGGATCCGCCGGATGTCGTCTCCGTCGATGACCTCGACGTCCGTCAGGATCGCCGCGACCCGCTCCAGCACCGGGCGCCGCTCAGCCAGGAACCAGGCGACCACCTCCCGCTGATCGGCGATGATCTTCTGCACCATCGCACTCTCGAGCTCGCCGCCGGAGCTGCGGGTATCGACGATGCCGAGCGGGCTCAGGCCGGCGCGGACGATGTGGTGCGCCAGCTGCATGGCTTGCTCGAAGTCGTTGGACGCACCGGTCGAGGGCTCGCCGTAGACCAGTTCCTCCGCCAGGAAGCCGGCCAGGGCGACGCGGATCCGCCCCTCCAGCATCGGGCGGGTGTAAAGGTAGCGGTCGTCGGTGGGGCCCGTGCGCACGTAGCCCATCGCCTGCCCGCGCGGCGTGATCGTCACCGTGGCCACCGACCCTTCCTCTACCCACTCCCCCGCCAGGGCGTGGCCGGCCTCGTGGACGGCCACCCGGCGCTTCTCCTCGTCTGTGGGCTTGCGGTCGATCTTCTCGCCCAGCATCACCTTGTCCACCGCCTCCACGAAGTGGCGCTGGAACACCTTCTCCAGCCCGTCGCGCAGCGCCAGGATCGCGGCCTCGTTGGCCAGCGACTCCAGGTGCGCCCCGGAGAAGCCGAAGGTCTGGCGGGCGATGGCCTCGAGGTCAACGTCCCCCGCCAGCGGCTTCTGCCGCGTGTGGAGCTGCAGGATGGCCAGGCGGGCCTCCTTGTCCGGCAGGTCCACGCTGACGGTGCGGTCGAAGCGACCGGGCCGCAGGAGCGCCGGGTCCATCATGTCCACCCGGTTGGTGGCGCCCATCACCAGCACCTGCACCTCCTCGTCGACGGCAATGCCGTCCATCTCGGTGAGAAGCTGGTTCAGGGTCTGGTCGTACTCCATGTGGCTGCTGTGCGATCCCCTCCGGGCGCCGAGCACCTCGATCTCGTCGATGAAGATGACGGCCGAGCTCTTCCGCTCCTTGCGGGCGGTCTCCCGCGCCCGCCGGAACAGGTCGCGCACCCGCTGTGCGCCCACACCCGCGTACATCTCGACGAACTCGGAACCCGAGGCCGCCAGGAACACCGAGCCGGTGTGGTGGGCCGCCGCCTTGGCCAGCAGCGTCTTGCCGGTGCCGGGCGGTCCCGTGAGCAGAATGCCCTTCAGCGGCCGGATGCCCATGCGGGCGATCTGGTCGCGGTTGGTGATGAACTCGATGGCCTCCAGCAGTTCTTTCTTGGGCCCGGCCTGCCCGCCGATGTCCTCGAAGCGGACGTCAGGCACCGTCACGGCTGTGGCCGCGGCCACCCGGGCGGCGGAAGGGCCTCGCAGGCTCCCCGTCTGGTACATCAGCAGCACCAGTCCGCCCAGGAACACGACGGGCAGCACATTGACGCCGCTGACGGCCAGGTAGGCCAGCACGGCAGCGGAGGCACCCAGGGCGACCTCCTTCACAGGGAAGTTCCTCACAACCCGCCACCCCCTCCCGCAGCGGCACCGGCCGGCCATGCGGGACGGTCGGCAACGCTGTACAGGTACTCATCGCCGAGGCGCACGGCCACGTAGACCCGCTGGCCGTCCACCGTGACCTCGGCCTCTGCGCCGAGCGGATGCACCTCCGCGGCGATCCGGTCTGCCATGTCGGCAAAGGCCCCTGTCGCCATCGCCTCCGCCACGTACAGGTCCAGCCGGTCGGCCGCGCCGCTCAGGGTCTCGCCCCGCCGGTCCTCGACCGTGATGGTGTGGGGAGCGTCCTTCAGAACCTGGCGGACCTGCCGCTCCACCGCACGGTAGGTCTCCTTCAGGTTCGCGTCGGGGCCGGGCAGGACAACGATCTCCTGGAGGTCGCCAACACGCTCCACCCGGTACGACTCAAGCCCCTCCACACCTGAGAGCGCAGTGGCCAGAGGCTGATCGACCGTACGGCTCTTCACCAGCTGGCCGCCGGCGAACAGCCCGCCCAGCGTCACCACCAGCGCGGTCAGGACCACGGGCCAACGCAGTTGACGCAGATTCACGCCTGCATCCCCCCCTGAAGATCCGCGTAGAAATCAGAGCCACGAAGTCGCCCTTCGTGGCCGCAGTCTACTTCAACGCGCAAGTATGTGTGTGCGAACATCAACAGTATAGCATGCGGACCTTTCGGAAACGGCTGGTACTTTCTGCGGCCGGAGTCAGCGCCTGGGCTGGAAAGGATGATCCTCCAGGATGGTTTTCATGAGCTTGTCGCGGTTCTGTTACGGACCTGTAACACGGCTGGGGTACACTAAGAGCGTGTTGAACCCCCTCTGTGTGTGCTTCCATTCTTCCTATGGCGGTCCAGAATGGACCGCCCTCTTTTTCGCGCAGGAGTCTCAGCAATATTTGGTGAATCCCATTCACTGGCGGACCTCGGATGCGTGGAGGAGTGATGCAGCTCATGAATGGCAAGCAACGCGAATGGGTGGAAGCCTTTCGGTCGCAACAGCCCCTCTACCATGCGTTCGGCCAGTCCATGCAGCAGGTGCTCACCACCTTGCTGGGCGAGCGGAACATCCCCATCAACGCAATTACCTACCGAGTAAAAGACCCGGATGCGCTGGCAGAAAAGCTGACCCGCCCGGGGAAGGACTACGAGAGCCTCACGGAGGTGACCGACCTGCTTGGCCTGCGGGTGGTGACCAACTTCGCGGACGACGTCGACCGGGTGGTCCGGGTGATCGACCGGCACCTCGACGTCGACCTGGACCACTCCGAGGACAAGCGCCCTTACGACCCGCACTGGTTCGGCTACTCATCGGTCCACCGCGTCTGCTCCTTTCCGGCCGAGATGCTGGCGCGGAAGGAGTACGCGCAGTTCGCCGGCCTGCGGTGCGAGATTCAGGTGCGCTCCATCCTCCAGCACGCCTGGGCGGAGATCGAGCACGACCTGGGCTACAAGGTGGCCGGCGGCATCCCCAACAGCCTCCGCAGGCGGTTCTCCATGCTGGCCGGCCTGTTGGAGCTGGCCGACGACCAGTTCATGCTCCTGCGCGACGAACTGAAGGTCTACTCCACCCGGGTCGTGGCCCAGCTGCAGCGCAGCCCGGAGAGCGTGGCGCTGGACCCCATCTCGCTGGAGACGTTCATCCGGAACAGCCCCCTGGTGCAGGCGCTGGACGAGGAAATCTCACAGATGCGGGCCCGACCGCTCATGGGCCCCACCAAGGCCGTCCTGGAAGCCCGGGTCGAGGAGCTGCAGCACCTCGGCGTTACCAACATCAAGGACCTGTCGACCGCCCTGACGGAGTCGCAGGAGCTGGTGCGGTCGCTGGCCCATCAGATCTACCGCGACGACCGGCGCCGCGGCCTGCCGATGTCACGGGGCAGTTGCCTCAGCCTGCTGGTGCAGGTGCTGGTCGGGCGCCTGGAGAGCCCCAGCGAGATCCGCACCCTGCTCGACAGGTTCAACGTCGGGGCGCCCGCCGGCCGGGACGAGCGGGTGAAGCTCCTGCAGCAGATGGTGCGGGTTGGACAGCCCGAGAACACGTAGCTGTGGCGGGGCTGTTCCCCAAAGAGCCCACGCTCTGTGGTGCAGCCCCGCAACCTCTCAGCCGGTGGTTTCATCTGGCGGCCGGCCGCCCCCCGGAGTCTGCCGCCGGAGCGTGAGTTCCATCGCTGGAGGAGGATCGCCGTGCCGCGCTCCGTGGTCAGAATGCTTCTCTCGGCAACGCTCATCGCCTGCAAAGCGGTGCTGCCCCACTGCCGCGGATGAGCGCGAAATGGGCAGTCCCTGGGTCAGCGCACATGACTCCCGGGACTGCCCCTTCACTTTCTGGCCACTAGGCCAACCGGACTGCGACGAGTCGCCGGATGTACTCCTTCATGAACGCCTCGGTGAACTCCACCAGCTCGCGGTTCACGTTCTCGATCGTGTCGGTGTACCAGTGGTAGTTGGGCAGCGAGCCGTCGCTCTGGAAGGCCAGGAAGCTGATCGCCTGGTAGCCCTGGGCGGCGGGGATCATCGCGTCTGTGGGCAGAAGCAGGTTCGGCTTTGCCTTCACCCTCCCTGGCCGCTCCTCCGCCATCTGGCGGGCGAGGCCGACCAGGTCGGCACCGAACCGGTGGTAGAGCGTGAGCCCCTCCCCCTCCAGGTAGGTCAGGGTACCGCCGCCCAGATTGTCGAGGTTGATGAAGTAGGTAGAGGCCGGGTCGTAGCGGTGCTGGCGCAGGAACGCCTTCATCCCCCGGGTTCCCACCTCCTCCGCGCCGGTGAGCACGAAGTGGAACCGAACCCCCGGCAGCGGGTGCGCAGCGAAGTGCTCCGCCAGGGCCAGCGTGAGCGCCGCACCCGTGGTGTTGTCGTTCGCCCCGTTGATGTAGCCCCCGCTGAAAGCGCAGGCCAGCAGGAAGGCGATGTGGAGCACCAACAGCACGCCGCCCACGGCCAGGAGCACGAGCGGCCAGCCGGCGGCCGGCAGCGCTGCCCGGAGCACCAGCCCGATGAACATCACCCCCAGCGACCCGTAGGCCGAGTTGAGGTAGGTCTGCACGTGGGGCGAAACGCGCGGGTGGAACAGCCAGGTGGCGTGCTGCGTGTCCAGGTGGCCCGAGACCACCACGGTCAGCCGCTCGTCGCCCCGCTCCGGTGCGCGGGCGATCACGTTCTGCGAGGTGACCTTTGGCGTGTAGGCGTCGAGGTCGAGCCCCCTGCCCGACATCTCACCCACCAGGGGGATCAGCAGCAGCACGGCGAGCAGCACGCCGATGTAGGGTTGATGCCACCACGAGAGGGCCCCGGCCGCCAGGTAGCCGGCCATGATGACGGCCGGCCCGATGTAGAGCGTGTCCCGCGGCGCCCGGAACTGCTGGATCTCGACCCCGTAACCCAGTCTGCGGAGCCAGCCGGCCGCCTCCTCCGCCGCGGCCGCCTCTTCCCGGCTGCCCACCGCCCGGTGCGGGTAGCGGGTGAGCTTCTCCAGGTACGTCCATGCCGTGCTCATGCGATCTCTCCTCTCATCGCGAGGGCCCAAGCAGCCCCAGCTCCATCGCCCGGGCAATCGCCTCGGCCCGACTGCTGACGTTCAGTTTGGTGAAAATCGAGGTGAGGTGCGCCTTCACAGTGCGCTCGGTGATGAACAGCTGCTCGGCGATCTCCCGGGACCGGCGGCCCGCGGCCGCCAAGCGGAGCACCTCCAGCTCCCGCTCCGAAAGCGGAGAGGTGACGGTCTCCGGAACCCGGGCCGGCCCCGTGTCCAGGCGGGCCACCAGCCGGGCCATCACCTCGGCCGAGAGGATCGACTCGCCGCGGGCCGCGGCACGGATCGCCTCCAGGATTGCCTCGCGGCTCGCGTCCTTCAGCAGGTATCCCCGGGCCCCCGCCCGCAGCCCGTCCACGATCAGCCGGTCGTCGTCGTAGGTGGTGAGGATCACCACCGCGGTCTGCGGGCAGCGCTGCTGAAGCGCCCGGATGGCCGCCAGTCCGTCCACGCGGGGCATCCGCAGGTCCATGAGCACCACGTCGGGCTGGTGCCGCACACACAGGTCGACCGCCTCCGCACCGTCGCGGGCCTCGCCGGCCACCGCGATGTCAGGCTGGATCTCGAGGAGCGCGCGCAGTCCCTCACGCACCACCTCATGGTCGTCGGCAATCACCACCCGGATCAACGCGCCACCTCCGCTTCGAGCGAGTCGGGCTCCTCGCCGCCGGCCGGACCGACCGGAACCATGGCGATCAGCGTCGTACCCCGCCCGGGGCTGCTCTCGACGCGCAGCTCGCCTCCGACGGCCCGGGCCCGCTCCTGCGCGCCCAGCAGGCCGTAGTGGCCCGGCCGACCGGCCGAAGCCGGGTCGAACCCCACGCCGTCGTCCGCCACGCTCAGGCAGACCCGCTCTCCCTCCGCCCAGAGCCGCACCCCGAGGCGGCTGGCCCGTGCGTGGCGCACGGCGTTGGCGATGGCCTCGCGTGCGATGTAGTAGAGCTGCGACGCGGCCTCGCCCCGCACCTCCGCAGCGCCCGGGCCGATCTCCAGCGACGGATCCAGACCGCCGTCGACCTCCGCCCTCTCCAGTTCCCGCCGCAGCTCCGCCACCAGGTCGAACTGCGCCAGCGGCAGCCGCAGCGACTGGATGCGCGCCCGCGCCTCGCCGTGCGTGGCCCGGGCACGCGCCATGGCGCGCTGCACCAGGTCCCGGGCCCGGTCTGCCTCCCCGCGCGCCAGCAGCTCGTCCACCGCCTCCAGCTGCATCACCAGCCCCGCCAGCCCCTGGGCAAGCGTATCGTGCAGCTCGCGGGCCATCCGCTGGCGCTCCTCGGTCACCGTCAGCTCCGCGATGCGGGCGGCGTAGGCCCTGAGCCGGGCATGGGCCTCCTGGAGCTGCGCCACCAGCGACTCGGCCCGCTCACGCTCCTGCATCTGCCTGACGTAGAGGAATACGTACAGGGCGGCAAAGCCGAAGGCGATGCCGGTGTAGGGAAGCCGGACCAGAAGCGGCAGCGGATCCCGGAGCCCGGCGACAGCCACGACCAGGCCCGCCAGCACACCGCCCAGGGCTGCACTGCGCCTCCTCCAGTCGGCAAACAGGCCGACGGCCTCCCCGGCGACGGGGGCGAACAGCACCTCGACCACCGGCGCACCGTCACCCAGCCAGACGAGGACAACGGCCAGCAGGATCTGCACCAGCAGGTAGGGAACCGCCCAACCCCGGGCCTCGATCAGGCCGAGCATGCCGTGCGCCGCACCGTGCAGGAAGAGCAGCAGGGTGAAGGGCACGGCCACCGCGGCGGGGCGCCAGGCAGGCCAGGCCACGGCCGTCACCCAGATCAGTCCGAGCACCAGGTAGACCGTATAGAAGAAGATGCGGGTGGACCGGCCCACGGCACTCCCTCCCTTCCGACGGCCGGGCGGACAGTGTACGAAAGTACAGGTTGCCGTACGATGCGCGCCAGCGGCCGCGGTGCGATACTGGCCTTGCCAACCGATGCGCAAGGAGGATGCGGCCGTGGAGCAACCGGTAATCCGTTGCCATTCCCTCACGAAGAGCTTCGGCGGAAAGCGGGCGGTGGACGGGCTCTCTTTCACCGTCTGGTCCGGCGAGGTCTTCGGCTTGCTGGGGCCCAACGGCGCAGGGAAGACCACCACCGTGGAGTGCGTCGAGGGGGTTCAGCGGCCGGACGGCGGCACGGTTGAAGTACTGGGCATGACGCACTGCGCCCAGAGCGCCCGCATCAAGGCCCGGCTGGGCGTTCAACTGCAGTCCACCGGCCTGTTCCCGGGGCTGACCGTACGGGAGACCGTGGATCTGTACCGGTCGTTCTTCCCCCGCGCCCTTCCCACCGCGGAGGTGCTGCGGATGCTGGGGCTGACCGAGGTCCAGAAGGCCTACCCCGCCAGACTTTCAGGCGGCTGGCGGCAGCGGCTCACGCTCGCCCTGGCCCTGGTGAACGATCCCGACGTCCTTTTCCTCGACGAGCCGACCACCGGACTCGACCCCGCCGCCCGCCGGGAGGTGTGGAACATGGTGCGGGACCTCCGGGCCCGGGGCAAGGCGGTGCTCCTGACCACCCACTACATGGAGGAGGCGGCACAGCTCTGCGACCGGGTGGCCGTGATCGACCACGGCCGGATGCTGGCGGAGGGCCGGCCCGCGGATCTGGTCCGGGAGACCTTCGCCGAGTCGGCCATCGAGTTCGCCTTGCCGGAGGGGCTGAACCCCGCCCTGCTTCAGGACCTGCCGGGGACCGCCCGCCTCGTGGTGCAGGACGGAACCTGTACCCTGTACTCCTCCAGAGTGCCCGAGACGGTGGCCGGCCTGCTGCAGGTGAGCCGGGAGCAGGGGTTTCCGCTGGAGCGGTTCACGGTGCGGCAGGCGTCTCTCGAAGACCTCTTCCTGCGGCTCACCGGTCGCCGGCTGCAGGCCGAGACGGGGGGTGCCGCGTGATGCAGGCGCTGGCGGCGATTTACACAGCAACTGCCCGACAGTTTCGCCGTGACTGGATGGCACTCCTCTTCACGCTTCTTCTACCCCTGCTGATGGCCGCCTTCTTCGGCATGGTCTTCGAGGGCGAGCCCCGGGTCCACGTTCCGGCCATGCTGTCACTGGGCATCCTCTGGCTCGGCGTTTTCGGCACCGCGCCGCCCCTCGTGCAGCTGAGGGAACTGAAGGTCTTCCGCCGGATCCGGGCCACGCCGCTGCCGCCCGCGGTCCTGCTCGCCGGCCAGCTGGCCTTCCGTGTCACCACCGGAATGCTGCAGGCGGCCGTTCTGCTGGCATACGGTATGGCTGCCGACGGCATGCAGGTTCGGGGCGGGTGGCCGGCGCTCATCCTGGTCGTGCTCCTGGGAACGCTGCTCTTCGTCGCTCTGGGCTGTCTCCTGGCCGCCGTCGCCCGGACGAACGAGGCGGTCATCGCCCTGGGGCAGGTGGTGCAGTTTCCGCTGATGTTCCTCTCGGGCACCCTCTTCCCGCTCGAGATGCTGCCGGGCTTCCTCAGGCCCGTCGCCGCGGCGATGCCGCTCACCTACCTCGCCGACGCGCTTGAACAGGTGATGCTGGGTGCGCCCGGCCTCCACCCCCTCTGGCTCGACTGCACGGTGCTTGGCGGGCTCGGGGCCGTGTGCGGCCTGCTCGCCGCCCGGCTCTTCCGGTGGGAGTGAGCCCGCAAGGGACAGACTGAGCCCCCGGCAGGTACTCCGTGGGCTCAGTCTGCGCGACGCCCGTCAGACGGACCGCCGCCGCCAGAGCGCGATGAGGTCCAGCCCGAGGACCGCCCCGGCGAGCCTGGTCGCCAGAGGAGAGGCCACGGCTGCGCTGCCGTGGCCTCTGCATCGGATGTGGTTGTGCCTCACCGGCCCAGGGCCGCCAAGGTGGCACCCGTCGCCCGGATCAGGTCGGGGCCGCTCAGCACCAACTGCAGCCCCCGCTGGCCGGCGCTCACGGCCAGCTGATCGATGATCTCGGCCGTCTCGTCCAGGAAGTAGGGGTACTGTTTCTTCATCCCCAGGGGTGAGACGCCGCCCCGGATGTAGCCAGTCAGCCCCTGAATCTCCTTCACATGGACCATCTCGACCTTTTTGTTGCCGCTCACGGCCGCCAGCCGCTTCAGGTCCAGCTCGGCGTTGCCGGGGATGGACGCGACCAGAACGCCGGTCTTGTCGCCCCGGACGACCAGGGTCTTGAAGACCTGCTCCGGGGGCAGGCCGATCTTGCGGGCGACGGAGACGGCGTCCATCTCCTCCTCGCTCCACTCGTACTCCCGGAGCTCATAGGGGATCTGCATCTGATCGAGAATCCGGGCGGCGATCGTCTTCATGGGTACCGGCTCCTTTCACTCTGCAAGACAGCCCGGCACGCGTGCGGCGTGCCGGGCTTCGCTGTTCAGCGCGTCGCTACTGGTGGCGCCCCGGCGTGAACACCGGCAGCGAGAGGTCTTCCGCCACCGCCGTGCCGTCCACCGTGAGCGGTTCGGTCGTCCGGCCGAGCAGGTCGTAGTCCTGAACGCCGGTGATCGCCACCTGGACCATGTCGCCCGGCTTGAGCTGGGCGTGGGCTGGCGCCTGGAAGAGCACCACCCCGTCGATACCCGGCGACTGGCGGTAGCAGCGGCCGACGAACCAGCCGCGGCCCCTGGGTGAACGGCCCTCCACCAGCACCTCCAGTTCCCGGCCCACCTGCGCCTGGTTCCGCTTCCGGGCGATCCCCTGCTGCAAGGCCATCGCCTGGTCCCGCCGGGCAATGCGCAGCTCCTCGGGCAGCTGCTCCATCTGCCCCGACTTCGTGTCCTCCTCCTGGGAGTAGGCGAACACGCCCACGTGGTCGAACTCGCAGGCCCTGAGGAAGTCCAGCAGCATCTGGAAGTCCTCATCGGTCTCGCCCGGGTGACCGGCGATGAAGGTGGAGCGCAGGCAGATGTCGGGGATCCGCTCCCGCAGCTTCTGCACGAGCTTGAGGTAGCCCTCGGCATTGGCCGGCCGGTTCATGATGCGCAGCAGGCGGTTGGAGCCATGCTGCAGCGGCAGGTCCAGGTAGTTGAGCACCTTGGGCTCGCTTGCGATCACGTCGATCAGCTCGTCGGTGATTCGGGTCGGGTAGGAGTAGTGGATGCGGATCCAGCGGATGCCGTCCACCTTCGCCAGCTCACGGAGCAGGCTGGCCAGCATGGGCTTCCTGTACAGGTCGATGCCGTAGTACGTGGTGTCCTGCGAGATGACGACCAGTTCCCGAACGCCCATCTGGGCGAGGCGCCTGGCCTCATCCAGAACCGACTCCATGGGCCGGGACCTGTGGCGGCCGCGCATCAAAGGTATCGAACAGAACGCACAGGCGCAGTCGCAGCCCTCGGCAATCTTGATGTAGGCGGTATAGCCGGGCGTGGCCAGCACCCGCTCGAAGTTCCAGTCGGTGATGGCATCGGTGTCGGAGATCTGCTGCACTCGCTGGCCAGCAAGGATGCCGGCCACCACCTCGCCAATGCGCGGATAGTCGGCCGTGCCCACCAGAGCGTCGATCTCGGGAATCTCGTTGGCCAGCTCCTCGCCGTAGCGCGGCACCATGCAGCCCGCCACCACCAGGGCCTGGCACCTGCCCGTCGTCTTCTGCTGGGCCGCCTCGAGGATGGCCTCGATCGACTCCCGCTTGGCCTCCTCGATGAAGCCGCAGGTGTTAACGACGAGCACGTCGGCCTCCTCTTCCCGGTTGGTGATCTGATAGCCGGTGTTCTGCAGCAGGCCGATCATCGACTCGGTGTCGACCAGGTTCTTGGCACAGCCGAGGGAGATGAAGCCCACCTTAACCGGGCGGCCGGCGATCTGGGCGCCGGGCAGGGCGATCGTCGGGCGGTCGGTCAACGCTTGTCGCCTCCTAAGAGAAAGAGGCCGCCGGAAAGCCGCGGTGGCCTCACAGGATGGTCCGTCTGGCGTACTTATTTTACAGACATGGGCGGGGGTTGTCTACCTACGCATGGCGCCGCCCCTGTGCCTCCGAGGGGCGGCGCAGCGGCAGATATGTGCTGCCTGAGAAATGCTCCCAGGCACACTCGTCATCCTTCTACCAAATGTCGATTGACAGCAAAGTGTAGTGGTGTCACATTTTAAGCGATAGGTGAATGGGTAGAACAGATGACCCGGTGGAAGAACTGAATCGCTGCAGATATCTGCCCTTGGGAAGCTCCAGGTGTGCTCGGTCGGCTCAGGTCGGCAGCTATGCTGGGTTCCTTCGTGGAATCGAGTGCCGTTGCTCCCCGCGTGGACCCACAGGGGGGCTGTCATGTTCACGCCCCCGGCCCCGTTGTGCCGGAGACCGACCACCATCCAGCAGAGGAGCGATGACATGCAGAACACATGGAAAGCGGTCGACGAGTACTTTGCCGAACGTCTGGGACTGAGCGACCCGTTACTTGAGGCCGTTCTTCAGCAAAACGCGCAGGAGCAGTTGCCCGCGGTCGACGTTGCGCCGAGCCTGGGAAAGCTGCTGTACATGCTCGCGAAAATGCAACAGGCGAAGCGGGTTCTCGAGATCGGCACGCTGGGCGGCTACAGCACCATCTGGCTTGGCCGTGCGCTCCCGCCTGATGGCCGCGTGATCTCGCTGGAACTCAACCCCCGGCACGCTGCTGTGGCCAGGCGCAACATCGAACGGGCCGGGCTGGCTGACCGGGTCGAGGTCATGGTCGGTCCTGCGCTGGAAACCCTGCCACTGCTGAAGGAACGGGGGCTTCCCCCGTTCGACCTGATCTTCATCGACGCGGACAGGCCGAACGATCTCAACTACATGAAGTGGGCCCTGGAGTACGCCCGACCGGGCACCATCATCCTGGTGGACAACGTCGTCCGGAGCGGAAAGGTGGGTGACGGCGAGACTTCCGACGCGGAAGTGCGGGGAATCCGGGAATTGATGGACTTCCTGTCGCAGGAGTCCCGCGTCGACGCCACCGCTTTCCAGACCGTGGGCGCCAAAGGGCACGATGGGTTCCTGATTGCGCGGGTAAAGTAACCCGTGCCGCGTGGGCAGCGCCCATCGCACAAGCGCACGGCGATAACGACATGCCTTCATATTAAGCTGACGCCACCACTCCGTCTCGGAATGGTGGCGTCAGCTTGTCAAGCCGCTGGCGGTAAGGTTCAGCGACCTGCGCAGTGCGTCGCCCAGCTTACGACTTCCTTGCCACCCAGAGGAGCCACCAGCGGTCGACCGCGTAGCCCCGGTCACACTTGCGTTCATCTGCAACGCGGTCGAGTTCGGACCCCAGCTCCGGCTGCGTGTAGTCGGGGAACCCCGGAATCCTTGAGAGGTAGAGTGCGAGATCCTGCTTGGTCGGGAGGATCTCCACGCCCTTGAACTTTCGCGTTTCAACAAGATGAAGTCCGGCGCCTTTCACCCGGTCGAGAATGCGCTCGGCATCTCCTGTATGAAGCCCGACGGCCAACCCCCCTGACCGAAGGATCCGAGCAGCGTCCCGGAGGTGGGCCGTCGGTCCCCGGCGGCTGCAGATCAGGTCCAGTTGCCTGTCCTCGGACGGAAGGGGTTCCGTGGAGAGGTTCGCCACGATGTAGTCGGCGTTCTGAATGGCGGCCGACTGCTGGTACCTGCGGGCCAGGGCGACATGGACGGCGCGTAGTCGTCCTGCCACCCGAGAAGTAACCCCGGAACACCGCCCGGCGGACGCGAAAGTAGCCTGTCATGCCCTCACGCGAGGGCTGCAGGCTCCTTTCTGTACTAACGGTAGACCGTGAACCTCAGCTGTTCCGTGTCGGCGGGAAGCGGGTAGGCCGGCTCATCGCCGTCTCGGTTTGCCTGGAGGAAGGCCCTCATGTACCGGTACATCGCCTCAGAGTAGCCGTGCCCCACGCCCCGGTCCAGGATGAAGATCCCGTGGCCGCCGGCCTCGCCGTAGAGCGCCGTCAGCGCCTCGGCCCGGGGCAGCACCGCCTCGCCCCACAGTTTCGTGATGATCCGCCGTTCCTCGTCGCCGTAGGAGTCGCGGTAGAGCAGCGTGTTGTTGGGGTCGTCCTCGCCCATGTAGATCAGCCGGGCCACCCGGTTGTGAGCCGCCAGGTCGAAGGGGCGACCGGCGACCTCCGCGTAGTCCGCGGTGCCGATGGGGTAGATCAGCTTCTCCCCGCCGTACTCCGCCAAGGGCAGCAGCATGTTGTCCAGCGTGGCCCCCGAGACCAGGGCCCTCACCTTCTCCGGGTGCAGCGCGGCCAGCCGGTCGGTGAAGGTGCCCGAGGCCGAGAAGCCCACCAGGAAGACCTGCTCCTCCACGCCGTGGCCGTAGTGGTTCAGGTAGCCGACGGCGTGCTCGATCATCGCCACCACCTGCCGGTCCAGGTGCGTCAGGCTCTCGACGGTGAACCCCGCCTGGCCGAACTGCCGCTCCAGCAGCCGCGCCAGGTCCGGGTCCTGCATCTTCAGGTGCAGCGTGGCCGCATCGCGGTCCAGGGCGTGGGTGAAGAGCGTGTTCTCCTCGCCGCCGTACCGGTAGGTGATCACCGGCCGGGGGATCGCGGGAATCAGCAGGGGCGACCACAGTTCCTCGGCCAGCTTCATGGAGACCTGCTCCCCGAGTTCCAGCTCGGCTCGGGTGCGGGCAATCGTCTCGGGCGCGCTGCCCCCGGGCCCCGTGTTGTTGACGTCCACGACCAGGTAGCGCCTGTGCCCCTCGTTGGCCTGCCGGTGCATATCGCTTGGAAGCACCAGGAAGTAAGGCCAGTGGAAGCCCCCTTCGGGCATCGCAGGCACCAGGACGAGCCGACGCTCACCCGTCGCCGTCAGTTCAGGCAGCCCGGCCGTGACAAACTCGGCACGGAGCAGGCCCCCGCTGCGGGTGCAGAGCTTCAGCGTGTACTGCGCGTTCAGGTCCAGCACGGGCCGACCGGACGCAGCGGCCTTCTCGTCGGCGATGATCAGTTCGTCCCACTCGAAAATGAACCGCCGGGAGAGGTAGGTCGCCCCGGAGCCTTCCAACCCCACGGCCTCCACGTCCGCAGCGCTCACCCCCAGGCTCGCCAGGTCGATAACTGGGCTGAAGGGGTCGACCGGCACAGTGAGGCGAATCGACGCCCTGCGGGGCACGGCCGCTGCGGTGCGGGTGGCCGGGTCCCAGGTGACCGACATGCCCATGGCGGCTGCCGCGTCCGTCAGGCGCACGTAGGCGCGGTCCTCAAGCAGGAAGTTGTCCGCCTGCACCTCCTGACCGTTGACCGTGAACGTGAAGCCATTTCGGAGAACACGCACCGTCTCCGGGACTCCGAAAGACGCCGCCGCCGTGCTGCCCACGACCAGCAGCGCGACTACCAGTGCACCGGTACGCCACAACCGCCTCATGTGTAAGATCTCCTCCCGTCCCTCCGGCCGGAACCCTCCAGGCCCCGGCCCCTGCGGACGGCGCCGCACGGCCGTCAACCTGGGACCTGCTCCGAAAGCAGCACCTTCAGCACCCTGGCCCCGACCGCATCCGCCGCGGGCTGCGCCTTCCCCGCCGCCGCTGCAGGGGAGATCGTGTAGTTCATGAGCACGCACACGCCGAGGCCCCGGCCGGGGACGAAGCCGACAAAACTGCTGTAGCCGCCCGTGGCACCGTTGTGCCAGATCAGTTGCTCCCCTGCGAACGGACTGATGATCCAGGCCAGGCCGACGTGAGTGCCCTGGGCGATCTCGGTGCGCGGGGTGCGACACAGGGCCAGGCGTTGGGCGAGGGGGCCGCCCGCCATGCCGAGGTTGGCCGCCAGGAACCTCAGCAGGTCAGCGGCAGTGGAGCGGAGCGCACCTGCTCCGGGAATCCCCGGCAGATCCCAGTTCGACGCCGGCCTGCCGCCCGACGTATGTCCCGGAACTAGCCGCCTCTGCCGTTCAGCGTCCAGTACGATGCCCGTGTCAGCCATCCCGAGCGGCCCGCAGATCCGCTGCTGAACCGCCGCCCCATAGTCCAGTCCCAGCACCTCGGCCAGGATGTGCCCCAGGAGGCCCATTCCCAGGTTGGAGTACACGAACGGCGCAGGCAGGCTCTCCGGGGGACGGCAGCGGGAAAGCCCCGCCAGGAGGTCGGCGGTGGTGTAGCTGGCGTACGGGTTATGCCGGTTCGCCGGGGTGACCTTCAGGTTGCGTGGCAAGCGCGGGAGTCCGGACGTGTGCGTGGCCAGGTGTGCGAGCGTCACCTCCGATCCGTCCCTCGCGGGGCGCGGCGCCAGATCCGGCAGGAACCTGCGCACGGGATCGTCGAGTCCGAGCACGCCCTGTCCGACCAGGTCGGCCAGCAGCGCGGCAGTGAAGGTTTTGGTCACGGAGCCGATCTCGAAGATGGGGTCGCCCCCCGCACCGTCACCGCAAGGAACGGCCCCGAGGTGGTAGACGCGCTGGCCGTGGGGCCGGACGACACCCACGGAAAGGCACATCCTCCTGCGCCGGGCCATGTGCGGCGCTGCTGCCTCCTCTACCACGATCCGAACCGGATCGTTGACTTCCAACTCCATCCCTCCACTCCCACGCGCATCAGGCGGCGCACACGCCACCCGCCGGCCGCCAGGGCCAACAGCGGCAACGGCGCCAGAACCGGCAGCCAAGCCGGCGCGCTGACATGCAGCCAGAGCCCGATTCCCCCCAGGCCCGCGCCCCCTGCCAGTCCCACGATGCCCCGCGCCGATGCAGATCGCTGCGTCCCGGGGCCCGGCAAAGCCCCGCTCCAGGAGGAACGGCAGTACCAGCCCGAGGGCGGCCAGCCCCAGCCGGACCAGGCTGAACCCGTTCCGCCCGGCCGCCAGCAACGCCTGGGCCTGCAGGGCTCCGGCAGGGCCCGGCAGAAGCGCAGGCCAGCGGGAGCGCAGGGGCCGGCTCCGACGGTCGGCCATCTCCGTCACCGCCAGCCATCCTGCGCGGTGCTCCTCTCCGTCGCGGCACCGGGCCGGGTCGGCCAACCAGAACAGACCCGGCAGGGAGAGCAGGACCATAAGGAGCAGTTCGCCTGACCACCCCCGTCTACCTCCTGGCGCCGGGGTCCCGACCGGGGAGAGTCCGACCTGCCACAGCCCTGCCGTGAACAGGTACGTGAGGAAGCCGACCATGAGGAGCGCGAGAAGCATGCCCGCCGCCGGCACAGCCACCAACGCCCCCGGCCACCGGCGGACCAGGCGCAGCAGCAGCACCATCAGCGCTCCTCCCCTTTCTCCAGCCGTTCCAGCAGCAGGCGCACCTCGGCGACCTCCTCGGGGGTGAGCCGCTCGCTGCCCAGCAGGAAACTGACCGCGGGCAGCACACGCCCGCCAAAGAACCGCTGCGACCACTCCTGCAGGGTAGACTCCGCCATCTCCTCCCGGCGGCGGGCAGCCCGGTAGAGATACGCCCTGCCGTGTTTGCGGCGGGACAGCAGCCCCTTGTGCGCCAGGCGGGTCATCGCCGTCATCTATGGGCCGGCCTCGCAGAGGTCGTCGCTGTACCTGACCTCAGCCCCGGCTGGCCGCCGCTCAAGCACACTCTGTTAGAAAACTCCACGATTCTCTATTGACATCGTTACCCCCCGGGGGTACGATTCAGTTAGACGGTTATCGAATTGTCTTCGCAGGGGAGGTGTGCGTACCATGGAACAACAGCCCAACGGCACGGTACGCGACATCTGCACCACGTCAGAGCCGGATGCGGACCGTCTCGCCGCGCACCGCGAGCGTCTCGTCGAGGTGGCCGGACTCTCCGAGCTCTTCCGGGTGCTGGCCGACGAGACCCGGACCAAGATCCTCTACCTGCTTTCCGCCGAGGAGCTCTGCGTTCACCATCTGGCGCAGATCCTCGATCTCACCCTGCCAACCATCTCCCATCACCTGCGGCTCATGAAGCTGATGCGCCTTGTGAAGAGCCGGCGCGAGGGCAAGCACGTCTACTACTCGCTCTCCGACGACCATGTGCTGCAGTTGATCCAGACGGCGCAGGAACACTACCAGGAGGAGTAATCGCCATGGCCAGACAGGTCAGTTGCAGCCTTCAAGGGCTGGATTGCGCCAACTGCGCCGCGAAAATAGAGGAAGCGCTCCACAAGCAGGGGATACCCGACGCCGTTGTCAGCTTTGCCACGGGCCAGTTGCTGGTTCCGGCCGATCAGGTCGCCCGCGCCGAGGCGGTGATCCGGGAGGTAGATCCCGGCGTCACCGTCGTTCCCCCTGTGGCTGCAGCCCCACAGGCCGGAGACGACGGGCAGGCACACGACGACGATGATGCAGAAGCGCCGGGCTGGAGCCGCATCGCCGAGATTGCGGCCGCCGCCGTGCTGCTGGTCACCGGTGCAGTCTACCACCATGCCCTCCACACCCTGCCCTGGGTGGAGTACGCGCTGTTCCTGACGGCCTACTTCCTGGTGGGGCGCGAGGTGCTGGTGTCGGCCGTGCGGAACATCGGGCGGGGGCAGGTGTTCGACGAGAACTTCCTCATGACCATCGCCACGCTCGGGGCCTTCGCCATCCACGAGCTGCCCGAGGCCGTGGCCGTCATGCTCTTCTACGCCGTGGGCGAGTACTTCCAGGACAGGGCCGTGGCCGGTTCCCGGCGCTCCATCCGGGCGCTCCTGGCGGTTCGCCCCGACCACGCCAACCTGCGGCGGGGCGGCGAGGTGGTGCGGGTGCCGCCGGAGACGGTGGCCGTGGGGGACGAGATCCTCGTCCGGCCCGGCGAACGCATCCCGCTGGACGGCGAGGTGATCGAAGGTTCCACGTACGTGGACACCTCGGCCCTGACGGGCGAGTCGATGCCCCGGGCGGTTGCCGTGGGGGATCCCGTGCTGGCCGGCACGGTGAACACCCGGGGGCTCATCGCCGTGCGGGTGACCAGGCCCTTCGGCGAGTCCTCCATCGCCCGGGTGCTCCAGCTGGTCGAGCAGGCCGCGGCCCGGAAGGCCCCGACCGAGCGGGCGATCACGGCGTTTGCCCGCTGGTACACCCCCGCGGTGGTCGGTCTCGCAGCGCTCGTCGCTCTGGTGCCGCCGCTGATCGTGCCCGCCGCCAGCTTCGCTGACTGGCTGCACCGTGCCCTGGTGCTGCTGGTCATCTCCTGCCCCTGCGCCCTGGTGGTCTCGGTGCCCCTAAGCTACTTCGGCGGCATCGGCGCCGCGTCACGGGCCGGGGTCCTGGTGAAGGGCGGAAGCTACCTGGACGCCCTGGCGAAGGTAGACACGGTCGTCTGGGACAAGACCGGCACGCTGACGCAGGGCAAGTTCCAGGTCGTGTCGGTGGAGGCGGCCCCGGGCTTCGCACAGGAAGACGTCCTCCACCTGGCCGCTCACGCCGAGGTTCACACCTCCCACCCCATCGCCGCCTCGGTGCTTGAGGCATACGGCCGCCCCGCCGACGCCGGTTCGGTCGCCGAGTACGAGGAGATTGCGGGCCACGGCGTGCGGGCCAGGGTGGACGGACGGGTCGTCCTGGCCGGAAACCAGCGCCTCATGGCCCGCGAGGGCGTCGCCCTTCCCGCCGCCGCGCCCGTTCAAGGCGAACCGGGGAAGGTTTCCGGAACGGCCGCGGTGCGCGCAGGAAGCGAGCCCGCAGGCACGGTGGTGCACGTGGCGGTGGATGGCGACTGGGCGGGCCGCATCCTCATCGCCGACGAACCCAAGCCCGCCTCCGCCGACGCGGTGGGCCGGCTCCGGGCCATGGGCGTGCGCCGCCAGGTGATGCTGACCGGCGACGCCCGGCACGTGGCCGAGGACATCGGCCAGCGCCTCGGACTCGACGAGGTGCGGGCGAACTTGCTCCCCGAGGAGAAAGTGGCCGCGGTGGAACAGATCGACCAGGAGCGGAAGGCGGCCGGCCGTGCTGGGACGCTGGCCTTCGTCGGCGACGGCATCAACGATGCGCCGGTGCTCACCCGGGCCGACGTGGGCGTGGCCATGGGCGGGCTCGGCTCCGATGCGGCGATCGAGGCGGCAGACGTGGTCATCATGGACGACAACCCGTCCCGGCTGGCTGCGGGCGTGGCCCTCGCCCGCCGCACCCGGCAGATTGTGAACCAGAACATCGCCTTCGCCCTCGGGGTAAAGGTCCTCGTGATGCTGCTGGCGACCGTCCGCATGGCCAACATGTGGGCCGCCGTGTTCGCCGACGTAGGCGTCGCCCTCCTGGCGGTACTGAACGCCACCAGGGTGCTGCGCACCCGGCCGCAGGAGCTGAAGGCGGCGTGACGCCCGACGTACAAGCTGAGCCTGCATCCCGCTCGATGGAAGGGATGCAGGCTCCTTTTTCTGCCGACAGCACGCCTTCTTGCCATTCCCCGTGCCCCCCCGGCGCGGTCTAACCGTCAGGAGAGCAGGATCCGTCGAATGACGAAGCTGGGTGGACTCTGACGGTCTCAGCGAGGGGAGGCAGGCCGAGATGGCGGACGTGCGTCCGAAGGGGCGTGTGGTGATTGCCGGAGGAACGGGTTACCTGGGATCAAACCTCGCCCGCTACCTCGCCGACCTCGGGTGCGATGTGGTGGTGCTGGGCCGCCACCGCCCCAGGCGCAGTGCGGCGGGGCGCTACATCTTCTGGGACGCCCGCACCCCGGGTGACTGGGTGACGGAGCTGGACGGGGCAGCAGCCCTCGTGAACCTGGCCGGGCGATCGGTCGACTGCGTGAAGACGCCTGATCACTGTGATGAGATTCTGCGCTCACGGGTCGAGTCCACAGCCGTTCTGGGCCAGGCGCTGCGCCGGGTGTCCTCGCCGCCGCCGGTCTGGGTGCAAATGTCGACGGCCCACATCTACGGCGATCCACCTGATGTCGTCTGCGATGAGTCGTCGCCATTCGGTTACGGGTTGGCCCCCTTTGTGGGGAAGGCCTGGGAGGAGGCGTATGCGCAGGCGGTCCTCCCCCACATGCGGCGGGTCATCCTGCGCACCAGCTTCGTCCTCGGTGTCGGGGGCGGCGCCCTGCCCCGGATGGCCGTTCTGGCCCGACTTGGCCTCGGAGGCCGGGTCGGCCACGGCCGGCAGGGGATCAGCTGGATTCACGAACAGGACATGAACCGCCTCTTCGCCCGGGCCATTGCGGATGAGCGCATGGCCGGGGCCTACCTCGCCACGGCGCCCAACCCGGTCTCCAACGCTACCTTCATGCGGGCGCTGAGGCAGGCGCTGTGCGTTCCCGTGGGCCTGCCCTCACCGGGGTGGCTGATCCGGCTTGCTGCCCCGCTGATGCGCACCGACCCCGAGCTTGCGCTCTACGGGCGATACTGCGTCTCACGCCGGCTCCGGGAGGAGGGCTTTGCGTTTCTGTTCCCCGAGGTCGGTGAGGCCCTCATGCACCTGTATGGCCGTGCTCAACCCCGTTCACCCGGGCTCCAGCCTGAGTGAGGGCGGCAGCGGCATCACGCTGCGTCCCCGCCAACAGCCCCGTCGGGTTGCGCAGGACTGCCTCTTCCAGTCGGAGCCCGGATCCCACGCCCGGCGCCTCCCATCTGCACAGGGGTTGAGGGCTGCAGGGTTTGACAGGCAGGCTGCGGAATATGTAGGCGACCGTCTCCGCGGATCCTTCCCGGGAGGTTTTGCGCATGAACCTGGAGCAGTTTCTCGACCGACTCCGCCGCGACCCGGCCATCGGGCCGAACATCGTGCACTGGCAGACGCTGCCGCCTGTGGAAGCCCGGTACGCCGAGTGGCCGGCGGCGCTCGATGCGCGGCTGGTCGGGGCGCTGAAGGAGCGGGGGATCCACCAGCTCTACACGCACCAGGCCGAGGCCATCGCGGCGGCCCTGGCCGGCGAGAACACCGTGGTGGTCACCCCCACCGCCTCCGGCAAGTCGATGTGCTACAACCTGCCGGTGCTGCACACCATCCTGCAGGAGCCCGCCAGCCGGGCCCTCTATCTCTTCCCCACCAAGGCCCTGGCGCAGGACCAGGTGGCCGAGGTAAAGTCGCTGGCCGACCGGCTCGGTGCCGAGATCAAGTCATACGTGTACGACGGCGACACGCCGCCGCAGGTGCGGCAGGTCTGCCGGCAGGCCGGCCACATCGTCATCACCAACCCCGACATGCTCCACACCGGCGTGCTGCCCCACCACACCAAGTGGGTGAAGCTGTTCGAGAACCTCAGGTACGTGGTGATCGACGAGCTCCACCAGTACCGCGGGGTGTTCGGTTCCCACCTGGCCAACCTGATCCGCCGCCTCCGCCGCATCTGCGACTTCTACGGCAGCCACCCGGTCTTCCTCTGTTCCTCGGCCACCATCGCCAACCCCCAGGAGCTGGCCGAGCGGCTGATCGAACAGCCCGTCAGGCTGATCGACCGGAACGGCGCTCCCCGGGGCGAGAAGCACTTCCTCTTCGTCAACCCGCCGGTGGTGACCCGCGACGGCCTCAGGGAGCCCGTGGTGAAGGCCTCAGCCCGGGTGGCCGGGGAGCTGCTGAAGAACAACATTCAGACCATCGTTTTCGCCCGTAGCCGCAACAACGTGGAGTTGCTGACCACCTACCTGAAGGAGCGGGTGGGGCACGACAAGGCCGGTCGGGTGATGGGCTACCGGGGCGGCTACCGCCCGCTGGAGCGGCGGCAGATCGAGGCCGGCCTCCGCGAGGGGAAGATCCTGGGCGTCGTGTCCACCAACGCGCTGGAGCTGGGCATCGACATCGGCCAGCTGGAAGCCTGCGTGATGACCGGGTACCCGGGCTCGATCGCCTCGGCCTGGCAGCAGGCCGGCCGCGCCGGACGCCGGTCGACGACCTCCCTCACCGTGCTCGTGGGCTCGGCCTCGCCGCTGGACCAGTACGTCATGGAGCACCCGGAGTTCTTCTTTGAGCGTGCCCCCGAGCAGGCCCTGATCAACCCGGACAACCTGCTGATCCTCGTCAGCCACCTGAAGTGCGCCGCCTTTGAACTGCCCTTCACGGAGGGCGAGCGGTTCGGCGTGGAGACCACCGCCGAGATCCTCGACTACCTGGAGGAGGAGCACATCCTCCGGAAGGTCGGCGGCAAGTACCACTGGTCGGCCGAGAACTTCCCGGCCGAGAACATCAGCCTGCGCAGCGTGGACGCCGAGAACGTGGTGATCATCGACCAGACCGAGCCCGGCAACACCCGGGTGCTGGGCGAGATCGACCAGCTGGGTGCGATGACGATGGTCCACACCAACGCCATCTACCTGCACCAGGCCGAGCAGTACCACGTGGACCGGTTAGACTGGGACGAGAAGAAGGCCTACGTGCACAAGGTGGACGTGGAGTACTACACCGACGCCAACCTGGCCGTGACCCTGAAGCCGCTGGACGTGCTGAAGGAAAAGGAAGAGCTGGGCCTGCGGGTACGCTTCGGCGAGGTCATGACCTCGGCCAAGGCCACCATCTTCAAGAAGATCCGGCTCCACACCCACGAGAACCTGGGCTGGGGCGAGATCCACCTGCCCGAGTACCAGATGCACACCGCGGCCTACTGGCTCTCCCTGCCCGAGGAGATGTGCGAGGGCTTCTCGCAGGACGAGCTGCAGTCGGCCCTGGCCGGCCTGGGCCACCTGCTGAAGGGGCTGGCCCCGGTTTTCCTGATGTGCGACCCGGCTGACCTGCGGGCCGTCGTGCAGGTGCGGTCCCCCTTCGAGGAGGCGCCGACCATCTACCTCTACGACGCTTACCCGGCAGGCATCGGCCTGGGCGAGAAGTGCTACGACCTGCACGCCGACCTCCTGGCCACCGCCTACCAGCGCGTGCGCGCCTGCGGCTGCGAGAACGGCTGTCCCGCCTGCGTCGGGCCGGCGGCCGAAACCGGCAACCTCACCGGCGCCAAGGCTGGCGTCGTCCGCATCCTGGAGCGGGCACTGACCAGGCGGAACCTGCAGTAGGCCGGCGTGTTCCGGAGACGGGAGAGATCGTTTGGCTGAGCGGATCGTAGCAGGACGGAGGGATGAGGCTTGGATCTGCGCGAGCGCCTGCGGCTTCTGAAGGCAGCCGGGGCCGCCCGCGCCGCTCAGGAACGGGCGGCGCCAGCGGCAGCTCCGGTTCCTCCCGGCCGCGCCCTCCCGCAGCCGGGTCCGGCTGACGGCCCCCGCCCCTTTCGCCTCTGCGACGGGCTGGACGGGCGGTTGCTGCCCACCGAGGCCGGCGACGCCTTTGTCCTGGAGACCCGCCACCCGCTCACGGAGTACCGGGGGCCGCTGCCCCTGAGCTGGCCGCTGGACCTTCCCGGGGACGTGTGGCCGCGCCTGGGCCGTGTTGCACCCGAGTTCGACATCCGGCGGGCGGTCTTTTTCGATACCGAGACGACGGGACTCGCCGGCGGCACCGGCACCTACGCCTTCCTCGTGGGGCTCGGGTTCTTTGACCGCGACCACTTCGTGGTGCGGCAGTACTTCCTCCGGGACTTCCCCGAGGAGGAGGCCATGCTGGCCGCCATCGCCGCCGACCTTGCACCCTTCACCTGCCTGGTCTCCTTCAACGGCAAGTCCTTCGACTGGCCGCTGCTGGAGACCCGATTCCGCATGGCCCGTCGCCGGCCGCCCCTCGGCGGGGCGCCCCACCTCGACCTGCTCCACCCGGCTCGGCGGCTCTGGCGGGACCGGCTCGGAAGCTGCACCCTGCAGGATCTCGAGCGGGCCATCCTCGGCGAGACCCGGGTGGGCGACGTGCCCGGCGCCCAGATCCCCTCTCTCTACTTCGAGTACCTGCGCACCGGCGACGCGTCACCGCTGGCGTGCGTGATCGAGCACAACCGGCTGGACATCCTTTCCCTGGTTGCGCTGGCCGGGCGGATGGGCCAGATGGTGGCCGACCCGCTGGGGCCGACCCCGGACGGCGAGCTGCTGGGCGGCGACGACCTGTACCAGCTGGGCCGGCTGTTCGAGGCCCGTGGGCTGCTCGCCGACGCCCTCGCCTGCTACGAGGGCGCCCGTGCGCGCGGTGCCGCCTCCGTGACCGAGGCGGCGCTCCTGCGCCGGCTCTCCTTCGCCTACAAGCGGGCCAGGGAGCAGCAGCAGGCGGTGGCCATCTGGGAGCAGATGGTAGAAGACGGCGGCCTGGCGCTCTTCCCGTACATCGAGCTGGCCAAGTACCATGAGCACGTCACGCACCGTTACGAACTGGCCGAGGCGCTCACTGCCCGAGCCCTCGCCGTGGCCGAGCAGCGCCGGTCGCTTGCTGCCGGCGGCGCACAGACGGAGTACCGGGAGGTGCTCCACCGGCTCGAGCGGCTCCGCCGAAAGCAGCAGCGTCCCTCCTCATAAGCCATGCCCCCCGGACATACTCTTGCCCGGGGGGTTGTACCATGCTGTTCATCGACAGGGCCTGGCTGGTGCGCAGGGGCGTGGTGGTCGCTTCGCTCTGCCTCGCGCTCTTCACGATCTCTTTCCTCCGCAGCCCCGCATTCCAGCCGGCCTCAGCGGGCGTAGATGCCGAGACGATGGAGGGGCCGCTCACCCGCGCAGACTCGCCGGACGACCGGGTGGCCCTCACGTTCGACGTGACCTGGCAGAAAACAGAACTGACCAAGATTCTCGATGAGCTGGACGCCGCAGGGGTGAAGGGCACCTTCTTCGTGGGCGGCACCTTCTTGCAGCTGTACCCAGACATGGTGAAGGAGATCGCACGCCGGGGGCACGAGGTGGGCACGCTCGGCCAGCAGGTTCGAGATCTCGCAGGCCTGCCCGAGAACGAGATCGTCGCCAACCTCCTGGGCAGTCAGTCCGCCCTGACCAAGACGCTGGGCGGCCCCGTGCGCTACTTCCGCCCGCCGACCGGCCAGGCGGCGCCCGAGGTCCTGCACGCGGCCCGCCAGGCGAGGCTGGTGACGGTGACCTACGCCCTGGACAGCCAGGATCACCTGGGACTCACGGCCGACCAGATCGTCCGCCGGGTGGTGCGGGGCGCCAGGCGCGGGGACATCATCCGCCTGACGGCGTCCGACTTCGCCCCGGAGACGGCGAAGGCTCTGCCGCGCATCCTGGAGGGGCTGGAGCGCCGCGGCTTCAAGGCTGTCCGCCTTTCCGACCTGGTGCCGGTCGACGACGGCTGACGCTTCCTCGGCATGCGTCAGGGCCAGCCGAGAAGGACTGGCGCCGGCGAGGTTCCGGTCACTCCCGGTGCTCCGGCCCCGGCAGCAGGTCGGGTTCCTGCGGACCCTCGTCCTCGCCTTCGACCGTGCGGCCCTCCACGTCGATCACGTCATCGGCCGGCGAACCTGCCCGGGGTGCGGCGCCGAAGTCCCGGTACGAGCTGAACTGCGTCCGGCCGAACCGGACCGTCCGGGACCGGCCGTGCTGCTCCACCGTGATGCGGTCCCGGAACCAGGGCAACCGGGCGAGCACCGGCGCGGCGAAGTAAGTCAGGGCGCCGACGGCCACCACGGCCACAACCGCCGCCAGCAGGAAGCCCACCACGGGCAGCACCACGCTGACCAGCACGAAGAGCGCCAGTCCGACCAGCAGAATCCCGATCAAGTTGCGCATTCCGATCCTCCTTCTGGTAGGATCTCGCCAAGTAGGTAGACGCATGCCAGGGCCGACGTGTTGCTCCCGCGGCCCGGCGTCGGACCGGCAGGCAGAAGACCGCACCGACGAGGGTGCGGTCTGCTCGTTCTGCAGCTACCGTCCCTCAAAGCTGCCCGGCACGTAGGCGCAGTACGGCTCCTCCGCCAGGACGTGGCCGTGGGTGTAGTACGCCCGGGACCGGCACCCGCCGCAGCTCACCCGGTACTCGCACTCGCCGCACTTTCCGCCGAGCAGGTCGGGGTCCCGCAGGTCGCGGAACAGATCGGAGTTCTCCCAGATCTCCGGGAAGGGCGTCTGGAGCACGTTCCCGGCCGCGATCGGCAGGTAGCCGCACGGCTGCACCACCCCGTTGTGGGAGATGAAGCAGACGCCACTGCCGGCGAGGCAGCCCCTGGAGCCTGCGGCGCCGTTTCCCGGAATGCCGTGGCCGACCGCAGCGCCCTCGCCCAGGGCCATCTGGGCAGAGGCCCGCGCACGGGCCACGGCGCCTGCGCCGCCCTGCTGCCGCAGGATGCGGTGGTACTGGGGCGCACAGGTGGCCCGAAGCTCGATGGTGGTACGCTCGGAGGTCTCGTAGAGCCACTCCAGGAGGGACTCGACCTCCTCCGCGGGCAGCATCTCCCGTTCGGCGATCTGCACGCCGCAGCCCACGGGCACCAGGACGAAGAGGTGCGCCGCCGCCGCCCCCCGCTCCTCGGCCAGCCGCACGATCGAAGGCACCTGCGCCTTGTTGTGGCGGGCGACAGTGATGTTCAACTGGTAGGCAAGGCCCACCGCTCTCAGGTTCTCAATCCCCCGCCAGGCAGCCTCCCAGGCTCCGGGGATGCCCCGGAAGCTGTCGTGAATCTCGGGCGTGGCGCCGTCGATGGAGACGGCCACGCGCTGCACCCCCACGTCGCGGATGCGCCGGGCGATCTCCGGCGTGATCAGCGTGGCGTTGGTGGCCAGGGAGACCCGCGCCCCCCTGCGGTTGGCGTACTCGGCAATCTCGAACAGGTCGGGCCGGAAGAGCGGCTCGCCGCCTGTCAGGATCAGCACCGGGCGGTAAGCGCTGGTGATGTCGTCGATGACCTTGAAGATCTGCTCAGTCGAAAGCTCGTCCTCCGCCCGCACGGCCTGCGCCTCGGCCCGGCAGTGCTGGCAGGCGAGGTTGCAGCCCTGGGTCAGTTCCCAGAAGATGAGCCGAGGCACACCGCCGCCGTGTGCGTGCTGGCGCCCCGCCTCCTTCGCCGGAGCAAGGCACGAGCCCGCGCCCGGATGTCCTGTCATGCTGTCACCCCTCCATCGTGCCCGATACACATATTCTAATGGCTTAAGTGTGGGAACCGCACCCGCCAGCGGACCGATTTCCAATAGACAGAAGGGGCTATCACTTCCTTGCCCGGCCTGTGACCGGCGTCACCGCAGGCCTGCACCTCGGGCGGTACGATGAGGTACGGAAGGAGGAGGTGCGTCACGCCCTTTCGGGTAGACCAGCAGGTCGGCGGGATCGTCGCCGAGTCTCCGCGGGCGGCCCACCTGTTCCAGCGTCGACGCCTGTGCCGCGTGCGCCCTCACGTTCCGGAGGCTGCCGGAACTGGACTGCGACATGTTCCAGCACGTCCACCTGGAGAGCAACATCCTCTTCCCCGCCTGCGGGCGGTCGGCTGGAGAACCGCAGCAACAGCAACACCCCCGCCCGTGCGGGGGTGGTTTTTGCCGGTTCGCTTGGCTGGGGCCACGTCACTCAGTCTGCGGCACCGCCGCCCAGGTAGGCCGCCTTCACGGCCGGGTGGCTCTGCAGTTCCTGCGCCGCACCGGACAGCACCACGCGCCCGGTCTCGAGCACGTAGGCGCGATGGGCGATGGCAAGCGCCATGGCGGCGTTCTGTTCCACCAACAGAATCGTCGTGCCGGCCCGGTTCAGGTCTGCGATGATGCCGAAGATCTCGTTCACCAGACGGGGCGAGAGGCCCATGGAGGGCTCGTCGAGCAGCAGCAACCTGGGCCTGAGCATCAGCGCCCTCCCCAGGGCCAGCATCTGCTGCTCGCCGCCCGAGAGCGTGGCCGCCGACTGGCGCCGCCGCTCCTTCAGGCGGGGGAACCGGTCGAAGACCTCGTTCAGGTTCTTCTGAAACGACGCCGGGTGCGCAATGTAAGCCCCCAGCTCCAGGTTCTCCTGCACCGTCATCTCCGTGAAGATCTTCCGTCCTTCTGGCACATGACCTACGCCCAGGGCGACGATCTGGTGCGCCGGGGTTTTCGTGATGTCCCGCCCCTGGAAGAGGATCTGCCCTGCCCTGGCCCGCACCAGTCCCGAGATGGCCCGCAGAGTGGTCGACTTCCCGGCGCCGTTGGCGCCGATCAGGGTGACGATCTCGCCCTCGTTCACCTCCAGGGAGACCCCGTGCAGCGCCTGTATGTTGCCATAGGCCACCCGGAGATCCTTCACCTGAAGCATCACGCCGTCACCGCCTTTCCGAGGTAAGCCTCCAGCACTCGTGGGTTCTGCTGGATCTCTGCAGGCAGCCCTGTGGCGATGATCTCCCCGAAATCGAGCACCACCAGCCTCTGGCACAGGTTCATCACCAGCCCCATCTGGTGCTCGATCAGCAGGATGGCAAGATCGAAGTCCCGCGCCACGCCGCGGATCAAGTCGACCAGGTGCTCCACCTCCGCCGGGTTCATGCCGGCGGCGGGTTCATCCAGGAGCAGAACCTTCGGCCGGGTGGCCAACGCCCGGGCAATCTCCAGCCGCCGCTGGTCGCCATAGGGCAGCGAGCCCGCCTTCTCGTCCCGCCGGTCTGCCAGGCCCATCCGCTCCAGCAGAGCCACTGCCTCCGCCCGCATCGCTCTCTCCCCCCGCCAGAAACGCGGGGTGTGGGCGAGGGCGTCCAGCAGCCCGTACCCACTGCGGGGATGCATGGCGGCGAGCACGTTCTCCGCCACGGACATCTCCTTGAAGAGCCGGATGTTCTGGAACGTGCGGGCGATGCCGTTCTGGGTGATCCGGTAGGGTTTCATCCCGTTCAGGACCCGCCCCTCGAGCACCACCTCCCCCTGGGTTGGCGGGAAGACGCCCGTGATCACGTTGAACACGGTGGTCTTTCCGGCGCCGTTGGGGCCGATCAGGCCCACGACCTCCCCTCGCTCCAGGCTGAGATCAAAGCCGCTCAGGGCCTTCAGGCCGCCGAACTGGCGGGAGACGTTACGGCATTCCAGCAGCGCCATGCTGCGCCCCTCCCTTCTCGGCCCGGCGACCCAGCAACCGGTCCAGGCTGAACTCCTTCCCACCCATGAGCCCCTGCGGCCGGGCGATCATCAGCACGATCAGGATGACGGCGTACACGACGCCGCGCCAGTCCAGGAACTGCTGGCCCAGCACGCTCCGGAGCACCTCGAGCAGGAAGACCCATCCTATGGCCGTGACTACGGTTCCCGTCAGGGAGCCGAGGCCGCCCAGCACCACCACCAACAGCACGTCGAAGGACTTCAGAAAGTCGAAGTTATTGGGGTGTAGGAACGAGTAGAGATGCGCATAGAGCCCACCAGCCAGGCCGGCCATGGCGCAGCCCAGCACGAAGGCCAGGGTCTTGAACCGGGTGGTATCCACGCCCATGATGTCGGCGGCCACCTCGTCCTCCCGCACGGACACGCAGGCCCGCCCGTGGCTGGAGGTGATCAGGTTCCGCGCCAGCAGGATGGTCAACACCGCCAGCCAGAAGACCCACGAGAACGTCGTCAGCCTGGGTATGCCGGACATACCCTGGGCACCTCCCAGCACCGGCGACAGCTTGTCTGCGTTTTCAAGGAGGACCTTCACGATGATGCCGAAGCCCAGCGTGGCGATTCCCAGGTAGTCGGACCGCAGGCGCAGGATCGGCATGCCGATCAGCAGTGCGATCAGACCCGCCGCCGCCGCGCCGGCAGCCAGCGCCAGCAGGAAGTTGAACTCGGTGCCGCCCAGGCTCCGGGTGACGAAGGCCGCCACATAGGCCCCGATGCCGTAGAACCCCGCATGGCCCAGGGAGAACTGGCCCGCGAAGCCGTAGATGAGGCTGAGGCCCACTGCGGAGATGGTGGTGATGAGGGCAAGGTCCATGATCTGCCCCCAGTAGATGCCGATCACACCTGTCTGCCGCATGACGAACAGCACCACGTAAAGGAGTGCCACCGCTGCGACCGCCAGCGCCGTCTTTTTCCGCATGACTGCCACCTCCTACACTTTCTCGGGCTCTGTCTTCCCCAACAGACCGCTGGGGCGGAAGAGCAGCACGAGAATGAGGATGGAGAAGGCGATGGCATCGCGGAAGTCGGTGGTGACGTAGGCGGCCGTCAGCACCTCCACCTGCCCCATGATCAGGCTGCCCAGCAGCGCGCCCGGAATGGAGCCGATGCCCCCGAGCACCGCGGCTGTGAACGCCTTCAGGCCCGGCATGATGCCCATGAACGGGTGAACCTGCGGGTAGGCCATGGCAAACAGGGCGCCCGCCGCGGCGGCCAGAGCCGAGCCCAGGGCAAAGGTGAAGGCAATGACCCGGTCGACGTCAATGCCCATCAGCCGGGCGGCGTCCGCATCCTGTGCGACCGCCCGCATCGCTTTGCCGACCTTCGTGCGGTAGACGATGTACTGAAGGAGCGCCACCAGCACCAGCACAGTCGCCAGCACCAGCACCTGGACGTTGGTGACGACGATGCCGCCTAGCTGCCACCGCTGGTCTGGCAGAACCCGTGGAACCAGGCGGTAGTCGGGTCCGAACACGAAGTCCAGGCTGGAGAAGTACTCGATGAAGAACGAGACGCCGATGGCCGTGATGAGGGCTGCGATCTTCGGCGCACCCTTCACCCGCAGCGGACGGTAGGCCAGGCGCTCGATGCCCACGCCGAGGAGCGAACAGACGGCCATGGCCACCAGAATGGCGACCGGCCAGGGCAGATGCCACGCCGTAAAGCCGAAGTAGGCCAGGAATGCGCCAACCATGAAAACATCGCCGTGGGCGAAGTTGATCAGTTTCAGGATGCCGTAGATCATGGTGTAACCAACAGCGATGAGGGCGTATACAAATCCGAGTTGCAGCCCGTTGAGCACCTGTGCCAGAAACTGATCCATAGACTCGCCTCCAGAGGGAAAACGGAGCCAGGGCCAGCCTCAAGCGACTGGCCCTGAACTCACGCGCTCTAGTTCACGTTCGTGATGTACTTGTAGGTGCCGTCCGCCTGGACTTGCAGCAGCACGGCAAACTTGATGGGGTTGCCGTTCTCATCGAAGGAGATCGACCCGCCCACGGCCGGGAAGTCCTGGGTGGACTGCAGTGCAGCGCGGATGGCCTCACCATCCGTGCTGCCGGCCCGTTCGATGGCGTCCAGGAGCAGGCTCATGGCGTCGTAGCCCAGGGCCGCGAAGGAGTCGGGCTTCTCGCCGTACTTCGCCTGGAACTGCTGGGCGAAGTTCTGTACCGCTTCACGGGTATCCTGCTCCGAGTAGTGCGCGGTGAAGTAGCCGCCCGCAAGGGTGGCAAAGTCGAGGTCGGGCGAGTCCCAGCCGTCGCCGCCGATCATCGGCACGTCCAGTCCCTTGTCCTTCGCGGCCTTGGCGATAAGGGAGACGCGGCCGTAGTAGTCGGGCAGATAGAGCACGTCGGGCTTCAGGGCCGCAACGTTGGTCATGATGGCGGAGAAGTCCGTGTCGTCGCCCGAATAGGACTGCCAGGCGACAATCTCGCCGCCGCCCGCTTCAAAGGTCTCGCGGAAGGACTCCGCCAGGCCGATGGTATAGGCGTTGCCCTTGTCGTAGAGGACGGCCGCCCTCTTCACGCCGAGTTCCCCCACGGCGAAACGGGCCGCCGCGGTGCCCTGGAACGGGTCGATGAAGCACGCCCGGAACACGAAGGGTTTCCGGCTGCCGTCCTCGTTCAGCGTCACTTTCGTCGCCGTAGCCGTCCCGGTGATCATGGGCACCTTGTAAGAGTCGGCCAGCCCGCTGATGGCGATGGTCGGATCCGACGTCACGGAACCGAGGATCGCCGAAACGCCGTCCTGCGTAAGCATCCGGGTCGCAATGTTGACCGCCTCGGTGGAGTCGCCGCGGTCGTCGCCCACCACGAGCACGATCTTCTTCCCGCCGACCATGGAGCCGGCCTCCTCCAGAGCCAGGTCAACCCCCATCTTGGCGGAGACGCCGTAGGTCTTGGCCTCGCCCGAGAGCGGACCAATCCAGCCGATCTTGATCGTGTCGGAGCCGGAACCGCCAGTTGGGGCCGCACCACCGCATGCCGTAAGCGCAAACACCGAAACCGCCAGGAGACCCGCCAACATACGCTTCATGTGTGCTGCCCCTCTTCTCTAACCGCTGCCAGGTGCCACACGTTCAACACTTCTCTTTCCGGGCCCCGCAGCGGTGGATATTGAGGAACCGATATTCGGTGGCTAATCGAGAATTCCTTTCGCTAGACGTAAATCAAATCTCTTACCGCAGTAATCCCGAATTGTCCTGCTAGTCTGTCCGTCGTATGGCCATCGGAGCCACACGAGGCCTCTCCTCCGGGCAGGATGCGCAGCATGCGTCGGTGCGCAGAGAAAAGGAACGCCCCCGCCGGCGCGGGGGTGTGCTTCCACGTTTGCGATCAGGCTGTCGGAGCCGCCTGGACGGGGCTCTCCGCATGCTCCGGAGCGATCGTCGGCTGCACCAGTGCTGCAACGACAGGCGGCAGCTGGAAGGCAGCCCGGTGCACCTCCGGTGTGTACCAGCGGGTGGGCCAGGAGGGCGCCTCCATGCCCTGCCGCAGGGGGGTGTGGCGCTTGGAGCCCAGCATGAAGCAGTGCAGGCCGCTGGGATAGGTCGGCACCACCGTCAGGTAGGGCATGGTGATGGGGAAGATCGAAGCGACGACCTGGTAGACGTCGCGGATCAGCCTCTGGTGGAAGAACGGCGAGAGCACCTGGGCGACGAAGATGCCTTCGGGCTTGAGAGCCCGGTAGACGTTCTCGTAAAAGGTGCGGTTAAACAGCCCCTCAGCGGGTCCGACGGGGTCCGAGGAGTCAACGAGGATCACGTCGTACTCCCCCGACCGCCCGGCCACCCAGGCCAGGCCGTCGCCGATCACGAGGTTCACCTTCGGATGATCGAGGCCGCAGGCCGTCTCCGGCAGGTAGCGCCGGCACGCGTCGACGACGGCCCGGTCGATTTCCACCATGTCCACGCTCTTCACCGCCGGATGGCGGGATACCTCGCGCGCGGTACCGCCGTCGCCGCCGCCGATCACCAGCACCCGCTCCGGGTTCGGGTGGGTGAAGAGCGGCACATGGGCGATCATCTCGTGGTAGATATACTCATCGCCCACAGTTGTCTGAACGGCGCCGTCCAGCACCAGGGTGCGACCAAAGTCCTCCAGCTCCACCAACTGCAGGTGCTGGAAGGGGGTCTGCTCCTCGTGCAGGACGCGCCGTACACGCCACTGGGTCCGGTAACTCGGGGTCTGCTCCTCGGTCAGCCAGTCTCCGTGGTTCATTCCCATCCTCCTCTGTAGCAACCAACCAGCGGGTTGGTCCCCGATTCCTGCATCCGGGGTAATCTACACCACTATATTCTACTGGGTTTCGTTCAGACTGTCACTCATCCCACAACCCATACCGTCAACCCAGGTTGCTAGTGCGGCCAGTCACCCACCAGGCGTCATCCCCCGAACCGTGGACGCCGGGGCGGGCTCTGCAATGCAAGGCAGACGCACCGGGGGGCCATGGCCGGCCCGGGTGCGTCGCGCTCCCGTGGTACGTAAGGTTTCGCCTACCGCCCGAGGAGCATGTTCGCAAGGTCGCCGGGGGCCACCCGCCGGCCCACCTGGAATGGCCCGAACTCGGCATACCTGGCCGAGACCTCGTCAAACCGCATCTCGTAGACCAGCTTCTTGATGGGCAGCACCTCCCGGGCGAAGAGGGTCACGCCCCACTCCCAGTCGTCGAGCCCCGTAGACCCGGTGACCATCTGCGTGATCTGCTCGGCGTACCTGCGGCCGGTCTCGCCGTGCTGCCGCATCATGGCACGCCGCTCCTCGATGGGGGCGGTATACCAGTTCACCGTCTCACCCCTGCGCTTGTTCATCGGGTAGAAGCAGATGTACGGGTGGTCGGGCACCTGCAGCTTGAGCCGCCGGACGATGCCCGGGTTCTTCAGCAGCTCCTCGGGGTCGGTCGTGCCGCCGCGGGCGCTCGCCTCGTAGAGCGAGAGCTCGGTCACCGAGAAATAGGAGTACGGCTGGGTCGTCAGACTGCCCAGCGCAGTACGGCTGAACCCCCGCTCCAGCGCCTGCAGCGCCTCCAGGTCCGGGCGCAGGTGCAGCAGCAGCAGGTCTGACTTGTGACCGATAGTGGCGTACGCGGCGCTGCTGCCCTCAGGCGCGTCGCGCACCGCCTCTGCGGCTTGCAGGAAGGCCGCCGCCTCGGCGATGGCTTGCTCCTGCTGGCCGGGGCTGAGCCGGTTCCACGCGGCCCAGTCGATGCGGCGGAAGTCGTGGAGGACAAACCAGCCTTCCAGGGTACCCGGAGCCTCTGCCATGTTCCTTGCCTCCCCCTTATGTGCACACCCCTGCGCGGACTAGGTCTTGCGAATGTGGCTGATCAGGTGCTTGATCTCCGGCAGGATCAGCCGCTCCGTCGCCAGGCGCACCGCCGCCTTCGAGCCCGGCAGGCAGAAGAGCATCACGGGGCCCATCGCCCCGGCTGCCGCCCGCGACATGACGGCCGCCGAACCGATCTCCTGGTAGGAGAGCACCCGGAAGAGCTCCCCGAACCCTTCCAGGTCCTTGGTCATGAGCGGCCGGCAGGCCTCGATGGTCACGTCGCGCGGGGTCATGCCCGTGCCGCCGGAGAGGATGACGAAGTCCACCGCCTGGGCGAACTCCACCACGGCCCCCCGGATGGCCCCCACCTCATCCGGCACGATGCGGTAATGCGTGACCCGGTGCCCGGCCCCCTCGACCAGCTCCCGAAGGAGCTTGCCGGACTCGTCGGTCTCCTCGGTGCGGGTGTCGCTCACTGTTATGACGCCGGCAGTCAGCAGCTGGACATGGGCCTCGGCCTCGTGTTTGTGGTCGTGAACGCCCAACGTGGTCATCTCCTTCTCCTCGCCAGGTCTTCACCCGTCCAACCTATTTTGATAAAGTAGTATTATAAAAGTGTTCCTACAGATCCCAGCCCGATGGGAGGAATGTGCGATGGCATCGCTCGTCCGCAAGGCCCTGGAGGCCGCCCAGTTCACCGGGTCGAGTCCCAGGGGCCGCTACTGGGCCTTCCGCCACCCCAATCCCGACGCGCCGCCGCAGACGTACCGGCTGACCCGCCGCTCCGGCAATGGCTGGACCCTGCTGCTGGCCGCCAGCAAGGCCACCGGGCAGGTGCTCTCCTTCTTCGCGGAGACCGAGGAGGACCAGCAGGCCGTGCGCGAGGCCCTGCAGTGGCTGGGCATCCGAGGCGACATCTTGCCGGGTGAGGAGGTCGCCCTGCGCCTGGCCAGCGGGGAGTCCATCCCCTCCCGCCTCGTGGGCGGGGAGAAGCCGAAGAAGAAGGGGGCCTGAGCCCCCTTCTCCAAGGGTCAGGCCTTCTCCGCAGCCCAGAGCCGCACCAGGTTCAGCCCCGCCTCTACGGCCTTCTCCATCCACTGTGCAGAGGCCCACTCAGTACGGCTGTGGTAGTTCATGCCGCCGGTGAAGAGGTTCGGGCAGGGCAGGCCCATCTCGGTGAGCACGGCGCCGTCGGTGCCGCCGCGGATGCCCTTCTGCACGGGCTCCAGACCGGCTTCCCGCACAGCCTGAAGGGCCAGTTCCACCACCCGGGGGTCACGCGAGACCCCCGCTTTCATGTTCTTGTACCCGCCCACTTGCTCCAGGTGCGTCCTGGCGCCCGGGTACCGCTGCTCCAGCCCGGCCAGCAGGTGCTCGACGATCGCGTGCTGGCGTGCGATGCCCTCCTCGGTGAAGTCACGCAGCAGCAGCTTCAGCGTGACCTCCTCCACGTTCCCGGAGACCTCGTCGGCGTGGATGAACCCCAGATAGCCGTCGGTGGTCTCGGGCCGCATCGTGGCGGGAATGGCCGAGATGAACTCGGCTGCCAGCTGGACCGCGTTGATCATCGTGCCGCGGGCGGTGCCGGTGTGGGAGCTCCTGCCGGTGATCGTCACTTTCAGGTTGCGGGCGTTGAAGTTCTCGCTCTCCACCTCACCCGCGGCGCTGCCGTCGAAGGTGTAGGCGGCCACAGCGGGGAACGCGGCCACGTCGAACTTGCGCACGCCCTTTCCGGTCTCCTCGTCGGGCGTGAACCCGACCAGGATGGGCCCGTGCGGGATCTCCGGCTGGCGGATCAGGCGGCAGAGGATCTCCATGATCTCCGCCACCCCGGCCTTGTCGTCTGCGCCCAGGAGGGTGGAGCCATCGGAGGTGATGATGTCGTGGCCGACGCACCGCCTGAGGCCCGGGAGTTCCTCGGGCCGCAGCACGGGGCCTGCAGGCAGCCGGATCTCCCCGCCGTCATAGGCCCGGTGCACCAGGGGCTTCACCCCGTGGCCCGGTGTGCCGGGGTAGGTGTCAAAATGCGCCAGCAGCCCGATGGCCGGAGCGCCCTCCCGGTTCCCGGGGAGCGTGGCCGTCACGATGGAGTGCGCATCTACCTTGACGTCGCTGAGGCCCAGGGCCTTGAGCTCGGCCTCCAGCAGCCGGGCCATCGCCCACTGCTCCTCGGTGCTGGGGACGCCCTCGCCCTGTCCCGACGGGGAGTCGACCTGTACGTAGCGCAGGAACTTCGCAACGACTCCCTCTGCGAGCAGCTGATCGCGCTGTGGAGCGTTCATGATGATGCATGTCCTCCTTCGGGGTCCAAATCCTGGGATTCTACTTCGACCTCGTGCCCAATGATTCCCTGCCTTGGCGTTGTTGAAAAGCAAGCGCCTGCTGTACCAGACCCGCGGGTCAACCAAAGAGCCATCGAGATGCTTCGGAGTGCTGCTCCTCAGCCTCGATGGCTTTCTGCGTGGGGCGTTGCACACGCTATGCCGACCGCGCCAGCACCTTCTGGAGCGACGTCAGGACCCGGTTGGGCAGCACACGGGTGATCAGGCCGATGCCCTCGCGCACCAACTCCAGTACGTCGCCTTCGCCCGGCCAGGACTCCTGTATAACGTGGCGCGGCACCAGTTTGGCGATCTGGTCCACGGCCAGCAGCGCCAGGCCCAGGTCATCGATCTCGCCGATCAGCGGGATCGGGTCGGGGATGAGGTCGACCGGCGAGATGAAGTAGGCCACCGTCGCCCCGGCGATGACCTTGGCGCTGGCAGGCACCCGGGCATCCCGGGCCAGGCGCACCAGCATGACGAAGAAGTCGGGCACCGCCAGGAGCCACGGGATCAGCGGCTGCGCCCACTTCGGTGCCTTGCTGGCGGCGTAGCGGCGCACCTGCTCCCGGAGGTTCTGGTAAAAGCCCTGGTGCTCGGGAATCGACTGTTCCTCCTCGCTGGGGACCGGCACCAGGGCTCCCGGCTCCACCGTGCCGAGGCCGGAGGCGTCGATGGGAAAGGCCATCACGTCCGTCAGTTCCACGGTGACCGCAGAGCGATCGATCTGCACGCCCCTGAGCTGGAAGCTGACGGGCACGTGCTCCAGCACCTCGCCCAGGTCCAGCCGATAGACGCCGTCCTGGTACTCTCCGGGCAGCGCCTCGAAGGCCTTCTGCAGGGCCTTCTCCTTCACGAACCCCGGCAGGAGGCCCATGTTGGTCCACGTCACGCCCAGCTTGATCAGGCTGCCGGCTGCAGCGAGGACGCTGAAGCGCAACTCGATGGGAACCGACATGCGCACGGCCTCCACCGCTACCCGCAGCCGGAGGATCAGCGCCCCGGTCTCCAACTCCACACGAAGATCCTGCAGCGATCCCGTTGAGAAACCGGTCAGGGCCTCCTCGAGGTCGGCCACACTCAGGGTCAGGGTCACCGCCGTCGCACGCAGCAAACTAATCCCTCCACTCCCCCAGGCCGTCCCTGGTCGTCAGCGCCCAGGAGACACGCTCCCCTTCGGCGTCGCGCCACTCCACCTTCCAGGCCCACCAGCCGCGCCCGGTGTCCGGGAAGGGGCTTCCCCGGCGGACCCGCTGGAGGCGGCCCACCTCGCCGCCCCGCCGCCGGACCTCGTCGGTGAGCAGCGCCCGGTCGTGCCGGGTGCGGATCACGGTGACGGCCACGATTGCGGTTACTGCCAACACAATGACGACCAGGTAGTTCATTATGCTTCACTCCACTCGAGTAGATTCTGCGGCAGGCAGAAAGGTTCGGCAGGCCAGGCGGCGCTGACCAGCGAACATGGGCAATGATAGAGGACGAAGCAGGAAAGGGATGGACACATGGAACACGACCCGCAGCGACTGGACTCGGTGGCCCTCGTGCTCTACCAGCCGCAGGACGTGGTGAACGTTGCTGCCATCATCCGGGCCATGTCGAACTTCGGCCTGTCCGACCTGCGCCTGGTGGAGCCCGCCGCCTTCGACCCATACCGCATCGCCGGCATTGCGCACCACACGGAGCCGCTGATCGAACGCACCCGCCGCTTCCCCACGCTGGACGCGGCCCTGACGGACTGCGGCCTGGTGCTGGGCACCACGGGACGCCCCAGGGAGATCGCCCGGCCGGTGTACACCCCCCGGGCCGCCGCACCGGAGGTGCTGGAGAGCGCCCGCCGGCGGCGGGTGGCCATCCTCTTCGGCCCGGAGCAGGACGGGCTGCCCAACGCCGCCCTGGACCGCTGCCACGGGATCATCTGCATCCCGACGCACCCGTTCAACCGCTCGTTGAACCTCGCACAGGCGGCGCTGGTGATCGCCTACGAACTCTGGATGGCGGCCGGAGAGTCCGCCCCCGGCGGCGACCATCCTGGCGCCACCGCTTCCCCGCCTGCGACCGGCGACGAACTGCAGACGCTCTTCGACTCGATCGAGGCGCTGCTGCTGGCCCTGTACCCCGGCGGCAGCGTGACCCGCCGCACACAGGCTGCAGCCCGGCTGCGGGCCCTCCTGATGCGTGCGGTTCCCCGCAGCGAGGAGGTTGCCGCCCTCACCAACCTGCTGCGCCACGCGGCCCGGGCAAGCGCCCGGGGAAGCCGGGGCGTTCCGGACTAGGGGGGCCGAAGGTATCTACAACATGGGAGTGGACATACCCTTCTCACAGAGGAGGGTATGTCCACATGTCCACGCTGACGGTGAAGGTCGCGAACCCGTTCGTGCTCAAGGGCTCCCTGGAGGTGGCGCTCGAGGTCGCCCGCATGGACCTGGCCATCGCCGAGATCGAGGCGGTCCGGGACCTGCTGGCCACCGTACCGAACTCGGTCCGGCCGGCGGAGCTGGCCATGGACCTGCCGCAGGCCCGGGCGGTGCTTCTGGCGATTCGCCACTTCGCCCACTCCCGCACCCGTTTCTGGCTCCGCGAGGAGATGGTCGGCGCCCTGCGTGAGCTGGAAGCCGGGTTGATGCGCAGCCGGCCCGGATCGTCGGCGGCTGACGGCCGGACCTGACCGCCGGCTACTCCTGCTGCCGCTCTGCAATCAGGGCAAGAACCCGCTCCAGGGTCTCATTCCTCACCCGCTCCATCGCCGCGAAGTCCATGTGGGGGATGTAGCACCGCTCCAGCTCGTCGTGCAGTGCCTTGGCCTGGCCCAGGTGCCGCATCTCCCGCTCGACGGCCGCCCGATAGGCCGCCTCGGCTGCGGCGATCTCTGCGGCGAAGGCCGAGAGCTTGCCCCGGTCCAGAAAGGTTCCGGTGTCGATCACCTCGTCGCCCGGCCGCGGGGTGTACTCGTGGGGCCAGAACGACGTGATGACCCCCGCAGAGGTGCCGTGCACCCGGACGTGGTCTGGGCGCTCGGGGTACATGGTGCAGTGGAAGACGTCCAGGCGGTAGCCCCGCGCCCGGGCCGCATCGACGACCCGGTCCAGGATCGTCTTCTTGCCCGTGCCGGGCGGCCCCGCCAGCACCACCCGCCGGTCCAGGTGGTCGAAGATGGGCCCCAGCCAGTTCCTCTCGCCGTCGTAGGTGATGGCGGAGGCGAACAGTCGGCGGACGTGCACACCGCTGGACCCTGCGGCCTGGGAGCCGCCCGCTGGCGCCACCGTTTCGATGATGGCCTCGCTGGCCTCGTAAACCCGTGCCATGTCGAGGCACTCCCGGTGATAGGCCGCCCACTCCTCCAGCCAGGCCAACGCGGCCCGGCGGGCGTCGTTCGCGCGCTTGAACCAGAACTTGTAGCCGCGGGTCAGGCGGATGATCTGCGCCCTGACCTCCTGTGACCGCAGCGCCGGCTCATCCCAGTACTGCCCCAGGTTGATGATCTCGTCCACCGCCCCGGGGAACTGCGGGTCCACCACGTGGGGGGCAGTGCCGTCCATCAGGGCGGCGTCGGCCGCAGGGATGTAGATGCCGTCGATGGCGGCGTTGTCGGCGGAGCAGTGGAAGAACTCCACGTCGTGGCCACGCTGAAGCACCGCCTCGGCGATCTTCTTCAGGAACGTGGACTTGCCGGTTCCGGGTCCGCCCTTCAGGATGATCAGCTTGGTGTCGACGAACGGCGCAACCTGATCGTAGCGTGAGTAGAAGCCCTGCGGGGTGTTGGCCCCCGCGAAGTAGTGACTCGTGGTTCCTCGCTGGCTCATGCTCTCGGCACTCCTCTCGGCTTCAGGCTGTTACGTGGCGGCCCAGCCTATGCAGGTGAGAAGCGCGAGGTACCGGTCGCCGACACAGAGGGGAGCCGCCAGGCCGGACGGACGCAGGCCTGGCGGCTCTCTTCATGCTACTACTTGACGGCCGCAGCAACCTCCTTGATCATCTCGCCCACGGAAACCAGCCCGCCGCCGGAAAGGTACCAGTAGTTGGGATTGAGGTAGACGATCTTGCCGTTCTTGTAGGCGTTGGTAGCCTTCACGAGGTCGTTGTCGAAGGTGTCCTTCGCAGCCTGCCCGCCGCCCGAGACGACCGCCGCCCGGTCGACGACGAAGATGTAGTCGGGGTTCTTCTCCTTCACGTACTCGAAGGAGACCTGGTCGCCGTGCGTGCTGACCTGGATCGACTCATCAGCGGCCGGGAAACCCAGCACGTCGTGGATGATACCGAAGCGGGAGCCGGGGCCGTAAGCGCTGATCGCCTTGTCGTTGGAGAGCAGGATCAGGGCCTTCTCGCCTGAACTGGCGACCTTCCCGCGCACCTCGGCTGCGAGGTCCTCGATCCTCTTCACCTCGGCCGCCACCACGTCCTCCTTCTGGAAGATGGCGCCGATGTACTCCATGTTCTGCTTGAAGGAGGCCATGTAGTTGTTCGTGTCCACCGCCATGTAGATGGTGGGAGCCAGCTCATTCAGCGCTTCGTACTGGGTTTCCGTACGGCCCGAGATGATGATCAGATCGGGATCCAGCGCGCTCAACGCCTCGAAGTCGGGCTCAAAGAGGGTCCCGGCGTTGATGACCTCGTCGTTGTCGTACTTGGAGAGGTACGGCGGCAGGTTCGACTTGGGGACGGCCGCAACCTTGACACCCAGGAGATCGAGGGTGTCCAGGATGCCGAAGTCGAAGACGACGACCTTCTCGGGGTTCACGGGGACAGTCGTCTCACCGTACGGGTGGATCACAACGATCTCGGTCGGCTTCTCAGGCTCCTGGGCAGCCTGCTGGCCTGAAGAGCTGGCTGTCGCACTGCTGCCGGTCGCTCCACTCTGCGTACCGGAGGCGGACCCCCCACAGCCGACGACAGCGACGGCCATAACGAGCAACATGCTGACCAGGGAAACCTTGCGCTTCATCTGAGACCACCTCATATGGGTATTTCAGGGGCGATTGTCCTCAGAGAGCGGCGGCCTGCTGGCCGGTGAAGTAGATGCAGACCCGACAGCCGCCCACCGTCTCAATGGGAATTTCCATCTCGTAGATCTCGCCCAGCACGTCGGAGCGAACCAGCTCGTCAGGCGTCCCCGCCGCGGCCACCCGGCCGTCCTTCATGGCCACGATGTAATCGGAGTAGGCCGAGGCGAAGTTGACGTCGTGCAGGACCAGCACCACGGTCTTGCCCAGGTCGTCGGCCATCTGGCGCATGATGCGCATGATCTGCACGGCGTGCTTCATGTCGAGGTTGTTCAGCGGTTCGTCCAGCAGCACGTACTCCGTGTCCTGCGCCAGCACCATGGCGATGAAGGCTCGCTGCCGCTGGCCGCCGCTCAGCTGATCCATGTACTTGTGCTGAATGTCGCGCAGTTCCATGTAGGCCAGAGCCGCATCGACCTGCTCCCGGTCCGCCGGGGTGAGCCGACCCTGGCTGTAGGGGAAGCGGCCGAACTCCACCAGTTCGCGCACCGTCAGCCGGATGTTCACGTGGTGAGTCTGCTTCAGGATCGCCAGGCGCCGGGCCAGTTCGTCGGACCTGTAGCTGCCGATCTCGCGGCCGTCGATCAGGATCTGCCCTGCGTCCTTGGGCAGCAGCCGGCTCATCAGCGAGAGCAGCGTGCTCTTGCCGGCCCCGTTGGGCCCGATCAATGTGGTGACCTGGCCCTTCCTGACGTCCAACGAGACGTCATGAAGCACCTGCTTCGGCCCGAAGGACTTGGACACGCCCCTCACCTTTACCATGCCGTTCTCTCCTTCAAGACCAAGTAGAGGAAGTAAATGCCGCCGACGAAGTTCACGATCACGCTGACCGGCGTGGAGTAGATGAACACCCGCTCCATGATCAACTGCGCACCCACCAGAAGGAAGATGCTGACCGCGATGGATGCAGCGATGAGCGGCCCCCGGCGGTAGGTGTCAAGCATGTGGTAGCTGACATTCGCCACCAGCAGCCCCAGGAAGGTGATCGGCCCTACCAGCGCCGTGGCGGCAGCCATCAAGACGGCCACGACGATCAGCATCCGCTTGACGACCGGTCCGTAGTCAACGCCGAGGTTGACGGCGTGATCGCGCCCCAGGGCGATGGCGTCCAGCGTCCGAACGTAGCGGAGGCCGTAGAGCATTACAGGGATCATCAGCGCTGCGCCCAGGATCAGAAGGTCGCTGTTGACCCGGCTGACGCTGGCGAAGAGCCGGGTCTGCAGGTTGCTGTACTCATTCGGGTCGATCAGCACTTGCAGGAAGGTCGTCGCGCTGCCGAAGAGGGTGCCCATCACGATGCCCATCAGGAGCAGAAAGTGCAGGTTCGTGCCGTCCGTGCGGAAGAGCACCTGGTAGAGCAGCAGTGAGAAACCGATCATCAGGGCGACGGTGATGGCGAAGTTGATCTGCTTGTCGGCAAACTGCAGCGTCGTGGAACCCCAGAAGAAGACCAGGGCCGTCTGGAAAAGCTGGTAGACCGAGTCCATCCCGATGATGGACGGGGTGAGGATACGGTTGTTGGTGATGGTCTGAAAGATGATCGTCGCGTAGGAGATGGCAGCCCCGGTCAGGACGATGGCGAGCACCTTCAGCGTGCGGAGGCGCAGGATGTACTGGATGTTGCCCCGCAGCGGGACAAACAGGTAGAGACATACCACGGTCAGCGCCAGCAGTAAGAGAATGCCCAGAATGGTGAGGTTTCGCTTATGCTTCACTGGTTCGCTGTCCCTTCCATAGCAAGTACAGGAACATGGCGCTTCCGATGACTCCGACCGTGAGCCCGATCGGCACCTCGTAGGGAAAGATGATCAGCCTGCCCACGATGTCGCAGGCCAGAAGGAAGACCGCCCCCACCAGTGCGGTGAGCGGCAGGTTGCGCCGCAGATGGTCGCCCTGGAAGATGGAGACGAGGTTGGGGATGATCAGCCCCAGGAAGGGCAGCATGCCCACGGTGAGCATGACCAGCGCAGAAACCAGGGCCACCAGCGCGAGCCCGACGTTCACCACCCGCCTGTAGTTCACCCCGAGGTTGGTGGCGAAGTCCTCGCCCAGGCCGGCGATGGTGAACCGGTTGGCGTACACGTAGGCCGCGGCGACCGCAGGTACGGCCAAGTAGAGGAGCTCATACCGGCCCTTGATCACCAGGGCGAAGTTCCCCTGAAGCCAGGTGGTAACCGCCTGGAGAAGGTCGTACCGGTAGGCGAAGAACGTCGTGATGGAACTCACGATGTTGCCGAACATCAAGCCCACCAGCGGGATGAAGACGGCATCCTTCAGCTTCACACGGTCGAGGATAGCCATGAACAGGTAGGTACCGATCAGGGCGAAGACCAGGGCGAGGACCATCTTCTGCATCATCGAGGCGGAGCCGAACAGGATCATCGCAACCAGCACGCCAAGCCGGGCCGAGTCGTCCGTCCCCGCCGTTGTGGGCGAGACGAACTTGTTGCGGGAGAGCTGCTGCATGATCAGGCCGGCGACGCCCATGCCCACCCCTGCCAGGATGATCGACACCGTGCGGGGCACACGGCTCGTCAGGAGCACCATCCACTGGTCCTCACTGAGCTGGAAGAGGCCGGTCAGGCGGATGTCGGAGACCCCCACGAACAGCGAAGCCACTGTGAGAATCACGAGGAGAGCTGTCAGTACCGGAATCAGGAGAGGTCTTTTCACTGCGTCCGCACGTCCATCACTGCGTAGTCCCCTCATCCCTGCGAGCGATAATCATTCTCACCGGCTCCAATTCTACCGCACCTTACCGGCTCGGCGAAATGGACTTTCCTCAAATGTGCATGGAGTATCCTTTCTGTCGCGTATGTGCGGCCGACTCACAGGCGATCAGGCGCAGGGTCAACTGCTCCACCAGATGCTCATAGGCAGCCGCGTCCTCTTGGCCCGGCCACAGCACGCTGAGGCAGTGGGCACCCGGCTGGTCTCCCGCCGCGGCAAGCCACGCCGCCTCGCAGTCGGCCCGCATCTCCTCGTTCCCGACCAGGAAGACCGCCGACCGGCAGCCGAGTGCCGCCAGATCGCCCGGCGACGAAAGGCGAAGCTCTCGAGTACCTGTCACCGCTGCGTCAGGCGTGAACCCGGCGGCCCCGTAGAGCAGGTCACCCAGGCCCGGATGGCGGACGCCATAGACGCGCACGCCCTCCTCTTCCACCGCTGCGACCACGAACGGCGACTCGCCCAGCCGGCTGCGCACCAGCCCCCTCAGGTGACAGAGCCGCCGCTCCATGAGCGCCACCCAGTGGGCGGCCACGCCTTCGAGGCCCAGCAGCCGCCCCAGCCGCTCCACCCGCTGCCGCCACCCGGGGGTCTCCTCCTCTCCCCTGCGGGAGACGGCCGCCGCAGCCGACAGGCCGAAGACGGCAAGGTCGCCTTCCGGCGCACCGGTGACGGCCCGGACCCTGGCCAGCTGTGCGAAGGCGCTGGGGGCCAACCCGAGCTCCCGCCGGAACACGCGGCTGAAGTAAAGCTCGTCCTGGTAGCCAACGGCGTGCGCCACCTCCGCCACCGAGCGGAAACCGCCCGCCAGGAGGCGCAGCGCCTGCCTGAGCCGAACAGCGGCCAGATACTTGTGGGGGGTAAGGCCCGTCATCTCCCGGAAGACTTGGTAGAACCGGTGCGGGCTGACGCCGGAGGCCCGGGCAAGCACCTCGATGTTGTACTCCTGCTCGCAGTGGGCTGCCATCTGGGTGCGCACCTGCTCCACGTACGCCAACAGCGGGCTCGCTGCCGTCTGCGCATGCACGCCGGCCAGATAGGCCGCCATCAGCTCGTAGAGCACCGCCTGGGCGCGGAAGTGCACCGCCACCTGCCCCAGGTGGGGCTCTCCCGACTCTGCCTTCTCCGATGGCGCGGCCGCAGCCAGCGCGTCCAACATGCGCTCCGCGCCGGGAACGCGCACCGCCGCCGGCGCACCGATGCCATAGACCCACTGCCTCAGTCCCTCGCCCTGCACCGTGAACTCGACCAGCCTCAGCTCACGCACGTGATCGCCCGCATTCCGCGCCCACACCCGCTCCCCCGGGCAGATGAGGAGCATCTCTCCCTGGGCCAGCGGGGTGACCCACCGACCCCGCAGCCCCTCGCCCATCAGGATCAGGCCGCCGGTGCCCGCCCACGCGAGCCGGCCGTTTCGGGCTGCGGGCACCTCCACGACTCGCCGGGCGCCCGCTGCGACCCGCTGCTCTCCCCGGTACCGCACGCCGGATAGACCGACGCCACCGACCATGTCCATCTCCCCTTACAGGGTGTCACTGCATTCGATTATACGTGCGAACGGTTATCATTATCAAGCAAACGGGGTGCTGGTTGGAACGATCGTCCTGCGGGGCGACGTGTGCGGTGCGTGCGCCAACTCAGACTCCTTGGCTGCCTCCTGGGGGCCAACGTCATATAAGACAAAAGGCCTCGTACAGCGCTGCGCCCGACGGATGTGTTTGATAACCTAAAAGGGAGCCATTCGGGGGCCATTTGATCACGTAAGAGTGAGCCACCTCGAACTTCCAAACCTGTAAACTGGGGTGTGCGGCACTTCCAGTTTGCAGGGGTGAAAG
>Ga0134090_1000060_pt1 | contig 119722 bp, 101 predicted proteins | sample 1_4taG_FD_94453 | JGI IMG/M metagenome (GOLD analysis project Ga0134090, IMG submission 94453) | Switchgrass degrading microbial communities from high solid loading bioreactors in New Hampshire, USA - 1_4_20_6_A1 metaG | ecosystem: Engineered > Bioreactor > Semi-continuous > Anaerobic >...
AACGAAGAAATATCTTGCCGAACTTGATGAACTGTAATAAATGTCAGCTTCCGCCTGCATTAACAGTCGGGCCGCCTTTTGCATAAAATGAGTGTGAGCATATTGTGCAGAAGGTGGTTTTTTATGGCAAATATTTTTGTATATAATAATCAGACGGGTGGCATGGAATTTTATACGCTGGCCGAATCAGATGCAATGCCGTACAACATCGGCAGGACACTGACCGTCAATGAATTCCGCGGCAGCTCCCGCGCCAATACGCTGTGGACAACCAGGCGGGCGATGGAAGCTTTCAATATAACAAGAAGCGCCTGGGGCCGCCCTATATATGTCGGCTATGCATTCAAACGCATCTGGGAAGGAGGTCATGCCGCCATGTCCCAGCATTATGCAGGTGTTTCCTTTGACGTCGGCCAGAATCTTGACAGTGCGACACGCGACCAACTGCGCAATACGGCTGCTGCGACAGGCGTATGGACATATGTGGAGCCTGCCTATCTGACACCCACGTGGGTACACTTTGATGCCCGCGCTACTCCGCCGGCATGTGCCGCAGGCGGCTATCCGCTTGTGCGTTTTGGCAGTGTGAACAATTATGTGCTGACGCTGCAGGACGCATTAAACGCTCTGGGTTATACAGGTTCGGGACTTGACGGTATATTCGGAAGCGGAACCAGGAATGCCGTTATAAATTTCCAGCGGGCCCAGGGACTTGATCCTGACGGCATCGTTGGCTGTCAGACCTGGGAAAGGCTTACAGAGCTTGCAGTATCAATAGGACAGACATCCACTGTTGTTGACCCGTGATTGCAAACCATTCATAGATGAATCGAAAAAACAGGAAACTCTTTGCGGAGTTCCATGTTTTTTAGTATAGTATTACTGTCTTTATGATAAAAACAGTACGGAACAAAGGAGCAATTATGGGAAGAAAAGTACCAATATCAGAGCTGGAGCAAAGACTGATAAATTTCAGAAAAGCTATGGATCAGAAAGAGCCGCAGTGGAAGCTGGCCCTGGTTATAAGCAAGATAAACCAGTATTATTTTACAGGAACGATGCAGGAGGGCATACTTTTCATACCAAGGGATGACAAAGCTGTTTATTTTGTCCGCAGGAGCTATGAACGTGCGCTGGATGAATCCCTTTTCCCGGATATAAGGCAGATGAATTCATACAGGGATGCAGCTGCGGCACTCGGGAAACTGCCGGGCACTGTCCATATCGAAGCGGAATTTGTGCCATATGCGATGTGCGGCCGGCTGACGAAGTACTTCGGTTTTGAAGAAATAAAGCCGATGGATGCTGTCCTGTCCTGGGTGCGGTCGGTTAAGAGTCCATATGAACTTGAGCTGATGATGAAAGCAGGCGACATACACAGGAGGGCGCTGGAGGAACGTGTGCCGCAGCTTTTCAGGGAAGGCATGTCTGAGGCTGAATTGTCGGCTGAAATTTTTAAGGCCCTTGTGGAGGAAGGTCACCAGGGAGCAGCTCGGTTCAGCATGTTTGATACCGAGGTTTTGATGGGGCATATCGCTTTTGGCGAAAGCTCGCTTTATCCGACATACTTCAACGGACCGGGAGGCAATTACGGCATCGGGCCGGAGATGCAGATGATGGGCAGCAGGGAAAGAAAGCTGAAGGCCGGGGATCTGATATTCGTCGATACTGGCTGCGCATACGAAGGTTATCAGTCTGACAAGACCATGACATATGTTTTCGGAAAGCCGCTGCCGGAACATGCGAAAAATATCCACGCCAAATGCCTTGAAATACAGGAAAGGATCGCAGAAATGCTTAAACCCGGTGTTAAGCCGTCGTACATATATGAATGCATCATGAAGGACGTATCAGAGGAAAGCCTGCCGAATTTCATGGGATATGGCGGCAGGAGGGTCAAATTCCTCGGCCATGGGATCGGACTGCAGGTGGACGAGCTGCCGGTGCTGGCCAGGGGTTTCGATGAGCCGCTGCAGGAAGGAATGGTTTTTGCGGTGGAGCCCAAGGCCGGAGTTGAAGGTGTCGGCATGGTAGGCATCGAAAATACATTCCTAGTGACCACGGACGGAGGCAAATGCATAACTGGAAGCCATCCGGGACTGATGGAAATTTTCTGAGAAAACAGCGCTGCTATGCCAGTCTGTTTTGAAATTGCCGGCCGATTTTTAATTTTTCGTTGAAATGGAGCCAAAGCCCGCATAATTAAACCGATTAGTCCAAAACTAAATACTAGGGAATCAAAATGCCTGGTTTCGAAAAACGAAGGGAATGTCCGGGCAAATATCGTTCAGGAGCAAAGGAGAATCATTATGCGGGAAAAAAGGAAGGATTACAATATGGGGGTGCCTGTGGAAAGGCACGACACTGCCGCATGGGCTAACATCGAAAAGACGAAATCCCATTCAGGAGTAACGATACCGTCTGAGTTTCAGGTAATAAATGCAAAGCTCCATGCGGATGAAAACGAAAAGTAAAAATAGTCAGAAAAATCACGAAAGGGGCTGTTATTATGTGCAGCCCCTTTCAGCTGCATGGATTAAATGATACCATCTTCTGTATAAAAGATATGTTCCTGAAAATGACAGGATAGTTGATGATAACAGAATAGGGAGTGAATGGGTATTCTGGGTAGAAGGCAGGGATGGTAATGATTTATATGGATGGAAGATAAAAGCATGCAGCATAAATACAGGAGAAGTTAGAACACTAAGAAAGAATCCGTATGGAAACATGTCAATTATGATGCCGAGAATCGATAATGATGATAATACAATTACATGGGTGGAAGGATTTGAAAATGGTGATAATAACAAAAAATACCATGTATATTATTTTGACTTTATAAAAGATGAACCGGTTAAAGTTGCAGAAATCAACAGATATTATAATCCTTTTAACGTAATCCACATACGTAACCGCAATATATGCTATCCTGACGAGATCGACGGTGTATGGACTATAAATGTGGTTGACATAGACAGCAATAAGAAAACAACCATAAAAACCCACGAAGGGACAAATACCGAATTTGTTTGCAGCAATGGCAAATATATAGCGTGGGCAGAATTTATTGGAAATTTTAACCCCGATGACAAGCTGTATATATTTGATATTGAAGAGAATAAGATTACCTTAATTGATACAGGAATTGACTTTTTTGATTTTTCACAGGACAATCTGATTTATTCAAAATCGGGAGATTTATATGTATACAATACAAAAAATAGAGAAAAATCATGTATTACTGCAGACAGGGATGAGTATTTCTTCGGTTTTAACTGCCATAAAGGCAGAATTGTATGTTCTGTTAATGATCCGGACGAAGGATGCAAAATTTTGATTTTAGAGGCTGTTGAACAATAATAATTTTTTCTGCTGTATGAAAGGTCGCTAATATTGATGACAGCACTAATTCCCTGCCAGGGGTAAGGTTGACCTTCACCGGGTGAAATTTCACCCGGTGAGATCTCTTCCGTAATCATTGCCCGGCGAGGCGGCTGTATGTTTCGTAGCGATCCTGCGCATCCTTTTCCGATTTTTCGAAAAGCTTTTCTGCAAGATCAGGGAATGTATTTATCAGCTGCATATAGCGCACTTCTCCGTTAAGGAAATCCCTGTACGGCCTTTCAGGTTTTTTGGAGTCAAGCTGGAAGGGATTTTTGCCTTCTGCCCGCAGATCGGGATTGTAACGGTACAGATGCCAGTAACCTGTGTCTACAGCTTTGCGCTCCTCTGCTATGCTGGTGCCCATACCTGACTTGATGCCGTGGGATATGCAGGGTGCATAGGCGATTATCAGGGAAGGCCCTTTGTAGTTTTCTGCTTCCGTGAGTGCCCTGACAGTCTGGTTCATGTTGGCGCCCATGGCGATCTGTGCCACGTACACATATCCGTAACTCATTGCCATCATGCCGAGGTCTTTCTTTTTTAAATGCTTGCCGGCTGCCGCAAATTTTGCGACTGCTCCGGCAGGTGTGGCCTTCGATGACTGGCCGCCTGTATTTGAGTAGACTTCGGTGTCCATAACGAAGAGGTTTACGTCCGCTCCCGAGGCAATCACATGATCAAGGCCGCCGTAGCCTAGATCGTATGCCCAGCCGTCTCCGCCTATAATCCAGATGGATCTCTTGACAAGGTAATCCTTCTTCTCGAGAATTTCCTGCAGCATTTTGTTTCCACTGATGTCCATTCCGGATAATACTTTTATTACATTGGCTGAGGCTGCTTTTGAGGCTTCGCCGTCCTCCTTTGAATTCAGCCACTGTTTGAATGCTTCAGCAGCTGCATCGGGCAGATCTCCCTGTTCCATACACCTTCTCATGAGATCGGCCAGATGTTCACGTATCTGGTTTACGCCAAGATACATGCCAAAGCCGTACTCGGCGTTGTCTTCGAACAGTGAGTTGGCCCATGCGGGTCCTTTACCCTGTGAATTTGTTGTATAAGCGATGGAGGGTGAGCTGGCGGCCCAGATGGACGAGCAGCCTGTGGCATTGGCGATCATCATCCGGTCACCGAACAGCTGCGTGATCAGGCGGACATACGGTGTTTCACCGCAGCCGGGGCATGCACCGTTGTACTCCAGCAGTGGCTGAATGAACTGGCTGCCTTTGAGGGTTTTCTTATCCATGACGCCTTCTTTGGGAGACAGGGAAAGCGAGAACTCCCAGTTGCCTTCCTGTGCCTCGATTTCTTCTTCGGCAGGAACCATTACCAGAGCCTTTTCAGCAGGCGGACAGACATCGGCACAGTTGCCGCAGCCGGTGCAGTCAAGCGTGCTTACCTGTACACGGAAGCGGTAATTTTCGAGACCTTTGCCCGCAGCCTTGAGGGTTGTACATTTCTCAGGTGCTCTGGAAGCCTCCTGTTCGTCAAGAAGGAACAGCCGTATGGTGGCATGAGGACAGACATACGCGCATCTGCCGCACTGAATGCAGTTCTGAGGCTGCCATTGAGGAATCATGACAGCGATGCCGCGTTTCTCATAAGCTGTAGTACCAAGGGGATGGGTACCATCCTCGATACCTTCGAATGCGCTGACAGGGAGTTCGTCACCTTCCTGGCGGGCCATAGGCCTTTGTATATTGCGTACGAAGTCCGGCAGGGTTTCCGGTTCTTTTTCCTCATCTGCAGCATCAGCCCACGACTGCGGCACTGATACTTTATGAAGCGCGCCGAGGGCATGGTCTACCGCCTGGTTATTCATTTCTACTATTTTCCGGCCTTTCTTGCCGTAGGATTTTTCGATTGATTCCTTGAGATACCTTATGGCATCATCCACAGGTATGATATTTGCCAGCTTGAAGAATACGGTCTGCATAATCATATTTATCCTGTTGCCAAGACCGATTTCTCCTGCGATTTTGACTGCGTCTATGGTGTAGAAGTCTATACTGTTCTGTGCGATATACCTTTTGATATGGGCAGGAATGTTCTTTTCCAGCCCATCGGCATCCCATGGACAGTTGAGCACAAAAACTCCTTTTTTCTTAAGGCCTTTCAGTATGTCATAGTTGTACAGGAATGATTTATTGTGGCAGGCAACATAGTCGGCATTGTAAACAAGGTACGGGCTTGTGATTGGCTTTGGACCGAACCTGAGATGAGATACCGTGGTACCTCCGGACTTTTTGCTGTCGTATGAAAAGTATGCCTGCGCATACAAATCAGTGTTGTCACCTATTATCTTTATGGCGGATTTATTTGCTCCTACCGTACCGTCGGAGCCAAGGCCCCAGAATTTGCAGCTGATGGTTCCGGCAGGAGTGGTATCGATGATGTCGCCCTCAGGAAGGGATGTATGGGTGAGGTCGTCTACTATGCCTATGGTGAAATGATCCTTGGGGTTATCCGACATAAGGTTTTCAAAAACTGAAAGGATCTGAGACGGACGCGTGTCCTTTGAACCCAGCCCGTACCTGCCGCCGATGATAAGCGGCTTGTTGCCGTTTACGCCGTAATATGCCTTGCAGACATCCAGGTACAGAGGTTCACCCGGGGCACCCGGTTCTTTCGTACGGTCCAGTACAGCTATTTTTTTTGCCGTTTTCGGTACCGCATCCAGCAGGTGCTTTTCAGAGAACGGCCTGTATAGTCTGACTCTTACGGTCCCGGTTTTTTGCCCTGCGGAGTTCAGGTAGTCTACCGTTTCATTTATAGTATCACAGACTGACCCCATCGCTATGATAACATACTCGGCATCGGGAGCGCCGTAATAGTCAAAGAGATTGTATTTTCTGCCTGTTAACCGTTCTATTTCCTTCATGTATCCTTCAACGACGGAGGGGACACGTTCATAGAACCTGTTGGCTGCTTCCCTGCCCTGAAAATATATATCGGGGTTTTGTGCTGTTCCTCTTGCAACCGGATGTTCAGGGTTCAGCGACCTGTTCCTGAATTCCCTGACAGCATCCATATCAACAAGGGTTGCCAGGTCCGAATACTCTATCGGACTGATCTTCTGATATTCGTGGGAGGTCCTGAAACCATCAAAAAAGTGGATGAAGGGAATCCTCGATCTGATCGATGCCAGGTGTGCTATGCATCCGAGGTCCATGACCTCCTGTACGTTGCATGAGGCCAGCATGGCTACTCCGGTTTGTCTGCAGGCCATGACATCTTGATGGTCGCCGAATATGGATAATGCATGTGTTGCCAGAGCTCTTGCCGACACATGCAGTACGCCGGGCAGCAGCTCTCCTGCCATTTTGTACAGATTCGGTATCATCAGCAGCAGACCCTGCGATGCAGTATAAGTGGTAGTCAGTGCGCCCGCCTGCAGAGAACCGTGCATAGCACCTGCTGCTCCGGCTTCGGACTGCATTTCAACTACATTGACTATCTGTCCGAATATGTTTTTTCTCCCATGTGACGCCCACTCGTCGACTGTTTCGGCCATTGGGGACGAGGGCGTTATCGGGAAAATAGCCGCCACTTCAGTAAAAGCGTATGAAGCATATGCGGCGGCCTGATTGCCGTCCATTGTAGACATTTTCATAAAACAAGCACTCCTTTGTTAGTAAAACTTCCAATATACGTATTATTTCTATTTACGAATTTTAAATGTATTGATATTAACAAAACCAAGCGCCAGTATCTAGCTATTGTCAAATTTAATTGAAAAATGCCGACTAAATCGCTATAATTTAATTAATAGGCAAGCCGGCCGGAAATTCATTCGCACGTTGAGGATACTTGCCCGCTTTTGCGGATGCATGACGGGCATGTATGCCATGAAACTCGCATTTGACCTGCATAATGGATTGTGGTATGAAGCGGGGATAAAAATGGATACCGAATGCAGAAAAATATTAATTGCTGACGATAACAAAGATATACATGACGACATTAAATATATTCTCGATATGTCTTCTGTCAATAAGGATGAATTTGAGGAAACAAAACGCCTGAGAGAAGAACTTTTCGGAGAGACGGACACCGGGGAAGAGACTGCAGCTGCCATCAATGTCAGATATTCCATAGATGATGCATATCAGGGCAATGAAGCAGTCGAAATGGTAAGACGAGCCAGGGAATCTGGCGATCCCTATTCGCTTATTTTCATGGATGTGCGGATGCCGCCGGGGATGGATGGTATCAAGACTATAGAGAAAATATGGGAAATCGACCCGGATGTCGGAGTTGTAATATGCACAGCTTATTCAGACTATTCGTGGAATCAGATAGTGGCAAAGCTCGGCCACAATGACAATCTGCTGTTTATCAGGAAGCCATTTGACAATATATCATTAAAACAGATAGCTCTGGCCATGACCACAAAATGGAGCCTGAAGAGGCAGGTGGACGAATACATAGGGAACCTGGAAAAGCTGGTGGAGGCGAGAACAAACGAACTTACGGCAACAGTCGGGATACTCCAGAAGGAAATAGCGCTCAGAAAGGAAAAAGAAAAGCTGCTTGCATACAGCGCGCATTATGACTATCTTACTAATCTGCTGAACAGAAGGTCTTTTTATACCTCACTGTTATCTCTTATCAATGAGGGCACGTATAAGCGGGAATGCTTTTCACTGTTTTATATAGACCTGGATAATTTTAAGAACGTAAACGATGTTTACGGACATGATATCGGTGATATGCTTCTCAGAGAAGTAGCAGAAAGGATATGCAGTGTACTTGAGAACCATGCCTGCCTTGTACCGGATCATGTTACTGATGACGGCTGTGTAAAAGCTATATTCAGGCTCGGCGGTGATGAATTTACAGCACTGGTGAATGAAACAGAAAGGGGAAAAACTGCCGAAATTGCCCAAAGGCTTATTGAAGCGATAAAAGTGCCTTATTTCATATCGGATCATGAACTTGATATCTCATGCTGCATTGGCATCAGCACATATCAGCGCGGCAATGTGCCGGCCAATGTACTTCTGAAATTCGCGGACGTGGCTTTATACGAAGCAAAGCGTATCCATGGGGCATACAGGTTCCATGAGCATTCGGATACCTATATGTATCCGAACGAGAACAGGATGGAGACAGAGCTCAGGGAGGCCGTCGAAAAAAATCAGATAGATGTCTATCTGCAAAACCTTGTCGATACCAATGATACCGTCGTCGGTGCACAGGCCCTGGTCCGCTGGCGCCATCCTGAGTTCGGAGAACTGGAACCGGATCAGTTTCTGCATATAGCGCAGAAATCCGGACAAATAATCGCCATCGGCAATTATGTCCTGAGAAAATCACTGGACTATTTGAAGAGGATACATGAAACGGGGCATAAAAACATGTTTATAATGGTCAGCTGTACTTCCATGGAGTTTTATCATCCCGGCTTTGCTGATATGGTAAAAACCGCTGTGCGTGATGCCCGGGTAGACCCCAGGTATCTGAAGCTGAATCTGGAGGACAAATTCCCGTTTCAGGCGGCTCAGGGCGCACTGTCAATTATAAGGGAACTGAATGATGCAGGCATACAGTTTGCCATTAATGGATTCGACAGCGATTATTCAGCATTCATGTTCCTTAACCAGGTGCCGAGAGATACAATGATTAAACTCAATAAAGCCTATGTAAAAAATATTGTGACTGATGTAAAGAACAGGCGGTTTTTGCTTGCACTTATGGACATAATACAAACTTGTGATCTTGGTGTAATTATAAGCGGAATAGAATCACAGGAACAAAAAAAGCTGCTGAACTCCAGAAAGTGTATTTTACAGGGCTATCATTTCAATAAGCCTGAGCCGTTCGACCGGTATATTGAAAAGCTCGGACAAGGAGAATAGCATGTATTACTACCTCAAATCCTGCCCAGTAAAGAAAGATCGGTATACTTTCGGCTTTCTGGATGAAAACATGGACAATGACTACCATAACCAGATCCTTGAAGGCATAGCAGACGCTGCACGTGAGCTTGATATCGATATCATCAGGTTCAGTTACTACTCTTCGCATATTGCCTATAAATTTTCCCACCAGATTGATATTGTGCTCGACCATATTCAGCAATACGACCTTGACGGGCTGTTATTTCTCGGATGGACACAGGCCGGTATGATGTACAACCAGGAAGACTTCAAAAGGCGCTTCGGCGGTATGCCGCTTATGAGCCTTGGTACGGATTATGATGATATACCGAGTGTTTATTTCCCCGGAGATCAGATGATCGCTGAAATGACCCGCCATCTCATTGAAAAGCACCACTATGAAAAGATAGCCTTTATAGAGCATTTCAGGGAAGATAACAGGAAAGATGCATATGAGCGGGTGATGAAAGAATATGGCCTGTATGATCCCATGCTTTATGTCGGCAATGATGTCCTCCCGGCACCTGATGATACGAAAAAGAGATGCAGGAGAGCTGTCGAGATACTGCTTGATGAAAGGAATATCAGAGTCCAGGCGGTCATAACTCTTACGTGTGACACTGGAGCCCGTATTATTGAAACGCTCGAAGAAAGAGGCCTGCAGGTACCTGCTGATGTTGCCGTTGTCAGTTACGAAGAAAACAATACGGCAGAGCACTCGCTGCCCGGGCTGACCACTATAAATTTTCCATGGAGGAAGCTTGGCTATAAGGGCTGCGCTAATCTGGAAAGATTGCTGCGTGACGGGAAGATACCGCTGACGAGTGCAGTAGATACAAGCGACAATATTATTTACAGGGGATCATGCGGCTGCCTGCCTTATTATCTGAAAGCTTCTGACAACAGTCAGAACATGCCTGCAGGATACGGACCTGACAGGATGCCGGCGGATGAGAAAAATAAGATAACAGAGGAGTTGAAAATACTGTACGGCGGATCAGGAATCAACTTTGACGTGTTGGTTGACTCTTTTGTTTCATCCTGCAGAGAAAGAGACAACATGCTGTTTCTTTCCGAACTGGACAGGCAGCTCAGATATGCAAAGGAAGAAAACAGGCTGGATGAATTGACAACAGATATAAGAAATCTGTTTTATCCTTATCTGATCAGTGATATGGATACGCTTCTGTGGTCCGGAGACCTGTTCATGCAGGCACAGGTGATCATAAGCGACTGTATGTCCCGCGTTCATGGCGGCAAGGCGCTTATGAACAGAATGAAGGACCGTAATCTTCAGACCGTCAAGCAGGATCTTTTTCTGAGTTTTTCGCTTGATCATATGACCAGCACACTTGAAAAAACAATGAAATTGTTCAATATAGACAGCTGCCATATATTTATTTCAAATTCGATTTTTACAGGTGCAGATGTGGAAGAAAACCTTTTTGACAACAGTGTGCTGATTTTCAGATACAAAAACGGGAAAAGGCTTGCAACATCAGGCGAGACAGGTACTTTAAGACAGCTGCTTTCATCTGTGCGTAACGAGTTCGGACGTGTATCAATGGCGTTCCTGCTTCATGTAACTGATGAGATAATGGGATTTGCTGTTTTCGGACCGGAAAGCAGAGATATGGATGAAGTCCTTTACCAGAATCTATCAACAAGTATCAGTACTGTCCTGCATGGCATCGTGCTTTTAAACAGGCTGAACATTACATATAAGAAGCTTGTGGAGCATGCCCGGAAAGAAGGTATGGCAGATATTGCCGCAGATATTCTGCACAGTATCGGCAATATGCTCAATAGTATTAATGTATCACTTCACCTGATGGAAGAAAGCATGAAGTCACCGGTAATAGATGATCTGATCATGGCCGGAGGTATGCTGCTGGAAAACATCGGCCGCCTTGAGGATTTTATCTGTTCCGACCCGAAAGGCAAAAAGCTCATGAAGCTGTACCTGAATCTGGGAAATACAGTCAGGCAGTTATTCGACCGGCTGACGTACAATCTGGACAGAATTGCCGCAAAAGTCAGGACGATAAATGAGACGGTCGCAGCGCAGCAAAGCTACGCGGGAGAAGATGCTGAACTCGAGGATCTCCTTATTGAACCGATAATTGAGGATGCGCTGAAACTGAACCAGGAATCTTTTGAAAAACTGCAGATAAAAGTGGAAAGGGACTATACTCCCGGATTCAGGGCACACGTGAACCGGTCAAGGCTGTTTTTTATTATTTTCAATATTATTTCCAATGCCAGAGATGCCCTGGTAAATTCAGACAATGACACCAGAAAACTGTCGGTGAGGACATACATGGATGATACAGGCAAATACCTTGTAATAAGTGATAACGGCAAAGGTATTCCTGCGGATATTATCGACAGGATATTTGAATACAGATTTTCAACGAAGGAGGGACGCTACGGCTACGGGCTATACAGCTGTGCGGCTTACATGGAAGATATGAACGGGTCGATCCGGGCAGTAAGTGAAGGCGAAAACAAGGGATCTTCATTTATACTTAAATTTATGTGATGGGACGGCGGTGCGGCAGGATGGGAAAAAGACTGACCATTGGTTTTATAGACGAAGATTCGTATTATGAACACCATGACCTGATGGCAAAAGGCGTATTTGCCTGTGCATTCAATCATGACATAAATGTAATCCGTATAGGGCATTTCCTTAAGCATAATACAGCATCCAACCCCTATCAGGAAAAAATGGTGATGGAATATGTAAGGCAGTTCAGGCTGGACGGACTGATTGTTCTTGGGTGGGCACGTGTAACATACAACCCGGATTTTTCTAAAGTTTTTGACGGGATCCCAATGGTCAGTGTCGGAATCGGCAAAAACGATATACCCGGGGTTTATTTCCCGGGAGGAAAGTATGTTGAAGAAATATTTTACCATCTGGCAAATGTACATAAAAAGAAAAAAATAGCATACATCGCACCGATCAGAATGGATATCCGGGACGGCATCTACAGGAAAGTGATGACCGAATTTGATATTTATGATCCGGCACTGTTTGTGGACCGGAACGAATTATCGGGATTGAGTTTGCCTGACAGGGGACACAGAGCGGTGGAAATACTTCTCGATGAAAGAAAAACCAGCCCGGATGCCATAGTTTCACTTTATTCTGAAGAAACTTATGAGTTAATAAAAGATTTGAACGCAAGGGGTATACGTGTTCCTGAAGACATTGCCGTAACAAGTTTCGGGGACAGCGAAATAAGCAGGTTTTCTACACCGGCATTTACTACGGTATATTTTCCATGGAAGGAACTCGGGTATTACGCCTGTGAAATTATGTACAGGTATATTACACGTGGGAAAGTTCCATTCAGAACAGAGGTAGACGGTAAGGTCATCTACAGGAGTTCCTGCGGCTGTGTTGCCAAATCGGCAGGTTTGCCTGCCACTGGCCGTATTGATGCAGCAGGGCTCAAATTTGAGGAACTCGACGATGACAAACTGGAGGAAATTACCGGACGTATAGCAAGGGAGACTCCATTTACGGCTGCCGAAACAAGAGATTTGATCAATGCGTTCAGGGAGTCCTTCATTGATTCCGGGTACAGGCAGTTCCTGATGGAGCTGGAACTTAAGCTCAGAAAAATCCTTTATTATGATGAATACAGCCAGTTCGAGCAAATTACGGCAATTTTCAAAAAGAGTCTGATGCCGTATTTTCTGCCATATGCACCAGGTGACCTTAAGAAAATCACCTGGGCTGACAATATATTCTACCAGATGCAGGTTTTGCTCCAGAACATTCTTTCCAATGCTTTGGCATATGAAGATGCCGAGAAATACAGAGCAAAACTTATATTGGGAGATGTAGGAAAGATACTGCTCACAAACTTCAGCCTCGACAGCCTTATGGACTCACTGGAGACCAATCTGTCAAGGGTCGGAGTTAAAGGGTGCTGGCTGTTTTTGTTCAAAGACCCTATGGAAAACAAGCCTTTTTCAGATTACCAGCTGGTGTTTGAATATTCAGGGGGAAGACGTATCAGGCATCATCTTGGCGGCAGAAACTGTGCGTACGGACCGGAAAGCATCTTATTCAGGGAAAACAGGCCTTACTTCCTGTTGTCCCATATGCTCCATGTAGGTGATGAGTTTTTTGGTTTCATATTTTTCGAATTGGATAGGGATGACATCAGAATTGCACATATACTCAGCACCAATATCAGTATCGCGCTTAATGACATAATTCTCTTTGAAAAACTGGACAAAAGCTACAGGAAGCTGATGGACCAGGCACATAAGAAGGGAATGGCTGATACTACAGCTATCCTGCACAACATAGCAAACGTCATGAACAGCATTACTGTAACTGTTAATTCAATGAAAGAACTGCTTCAGCACAGCGGCCTGAATGACATTGAAAAGGCAAATGGCATACTGGAAGGGAAGATAGATACTCTCGACGATTTTATAAAAAATGACCCGAAGGGCAAACTTCTTTTGCGGTTCTATGCAATGTGCGGTGATACAGCTGCACAGTTCAGGGATAGGTTCAGGAGTGATATCGCGAGGCTGCTGGACAGGACGAACCTGATAGAAGGCATAATCAATACACAGCAGACTTTAACCGGAGTAAGATCGAATCTGGAGCGGGTAGACCTCATTCCTGTAATCGAGAATGTCCTTATGATGAATCAGACGTCCATACAGGAGCATGGAATCAAAGTTGTCAGAAAATATGGCAGATCTGTACGCGCACTGGCGCACAGGATAAAGCTTTTTCATATACTTACGAACGTTGTTAAAAATGCGGTTGAATCAATGCAGGCCAGGGATGATGCTGAAAATGTTCTCACAATCGAAGTTACCGACGACAGTGATTATGTTTACATTCGTATAAGCGATACAGGAGCCGGTATTGAAGAAGACAAACTGGAAAGCATTTTTTCTTACGGATTCACCACCAAACATGGCGGCCACGGTTTCGGACTGCATAGTTGTGCCAATTATATGAACGAGATGAAGGGGAAGATATGGGCTGAAAATGTTCCTGATGGAACAGGAGCCTGTTTTGTGATGCAGTTCAGGTCTCCTGCCTCCACCTGAACGCAAAGCTGCATAGGCCGGCCATACTGCCGAAGCATGCGGTGACGATTCCTGCCGTCCGAATGACCGGTGACGCCGGCGCAAGCATGTTTCCGGCCAGCAGGGCGGCAAGCCATGATACTGTCCCGGCCAGTATCAGTATGATTATATCCTGCATATCTATTTTTATTTCGCATATCTTTTTTATTTCATGTATGTTAAGTATGAATGAAGTGGCTGATGTCAGCATAACAGATATGCCGTATCCGTATATATTCAGTGCCGGTATCCCGGCAAGGATCACGGTGAGGATAAGGCTTTGCAGAGAGTTTATCAGTGAGTTCCGAAGGAGTATGTTTTGTTTTCCAAGAGCATTGAGTATGCCGAAGGTGGGGGACGATACGAATGTTATCATGCAGATGGGCGCTGAAAACCTTATCATGTTTCCCAGGTCGTTTCGATGGTAAAATACCCATCCCAGTGTCGAAGGTATAACAAGACATATAATGGATGTGGAAATGCCGACGATACATGCTGTTTTCATGACCTGGGCTATCCTCTCCTCGGCCGACCAGTAGTCCTTTTTGCTTATATGCAGTGATACGTCCGGAACCAGAACCGTAAGCATGGACCCGATTATGATAAAGGGAAGGGAAGATATATTCATTGCCATACCGCTGAATCTGCCTATCAGTGCCAGTGCGTCTCTGTAGGAATAACCTGCTGACATCAGCCTGCGCGGCAGGATAAGAGCTGATATAGTTGACATCACCGATGAGAGTATGCCGTTGAGACAAAGAGGCACTGATATGACAAGCACGTCGAAGGCAAGCTGTATTCTCGATTTTGTTTTGCCGCAGCTGCCTTTCAGCTTTGCTTTTTTGATTCTGTAACAAATAAAAAGGGTAATGAAGCTTATCATTTCACCAAATGCAAGTGCCAGGAAAGCAGCAGCAACTGTTCCCGCCACGCTGTCCGGACGCAGTAAGGCTATCGAGCTCAGCAATATGGCCACTCTCAGAAATTTCTCGAGAATGTCCACCGAAGCGGTTATTTTATACTGGCTCATTCCATAAAAGTAGCCTTTAATAATGGCGGAGAGCGGAACGAAGACCAGGGCGGGAGCAAGCACCATAAGAGCACCTGATGCACGGGCATCTCTTACTATATAAACTGCTATGAACCTGTGAAAAACTACTACCAGCAGAGCGATGTTCACTGCCCAGGCAGTGATCAGTGCAAAACAGGTGCTGAGCGTTTTATTCAGATTATTATATTCCCGCCGGTTGAAATAAATCGCGGAAGTCTTTGATATAGCGGTTATGATGCCGTCACTGGTGACACAGAGCAAAAGGCCGTATACGGGCATTATCAGGCCATACAGTCCAAGTCCCTCGGCTCCGAGTTTTCTGGAGAGCAAAATTGAAAAAATAAAGGCGATGATGCCTGTGGCCATGTTTGACAGGGTCAATACAAATGAGTCCCTGTAAAATTTATCTATATGTTCCCATACCCTGGTCTTCATAAAATGTACGCCTGATAACTTCATCATAAGTTAAAATTATTCAGCTTAACTGCCAATTATGAGGCATTTTTCCAGTGCCGGAACAATGCCCTGAAGTCAGGCCTTGTTACAGAGTCCACAAGGTAGGCTGATACATCGGAACCTTCGATCCGATTTCTGTTCAGCACTCTGATAAAATAGTCCAAATCGCCGATCCCGATGCCGTGCCCGTAATACCGCCCTTTCCCCAGGTCTATTATGTTTTCGCCCTGCCATTCGGGTGTAAGGGGATCCACGTCGGGATTGCGGACATACAGGCAGTCGCCTGGGAAATAATCCGGCGGGCTGCGGTATGTAGCCACGTTTAACAGATCATCGGTTTCCTGCCAGTTCATCAGAGTGATCCTTTTAAACGTCCTGTCGAACAGTACAGGTCCGTAAGAATCCAGTACGGCTTTGAAATAGATGATCATGATGGCTGTAGCGCATTCGGTTCCGTACAGACGGGTATTCCGGAAAATGTCATTAACTGCTTCGGAAGCTGCGGTATCCGGCCTCAGTACAAAACCGCCGTCCTGCCTTCTTATCCAGTATTTTTCGTTGCATTTTGACTCCTGGAAAATCCTGAATGCCAGCCTGTTCCTGTAAAGTGCCAGAGACGCCTCAATTATGTGTTTTCTCATTTTTGTCTCGAACGACAGCTCTTCGGCGGAGGAAAATCTGTAAATGAAACTGCTTTCGGTCAGCTTCCTGATGAATTCATATTCCGGGCTTTCATGCTGATACTGCTCTAAAATTGCCTGCAGATCAGCACCTCCTGTTTCAAACTGTATCATTCCGATCCCCCCGTTGTACGACTTGCTGCCTCCAGTTGCCTGAAAAAGGGCAGCCTGATCCATGAATTCCATTGATATATGTTCCTGCTGCTCATCATTCGGGAGAATTCAGCCATTTGCCGCTGCTGCGCCGGTGTCAGCCGGCGGAACTCTTCAAGAAGTGCAGCTTCATCATCGCGCGGCGGAATTTGCATCCTGCCGGTTTCAGGTGATACATGCCTGCCCAGGTATTTGGCCTCGAGGGATACCTGGCAGAATAGTGGATTGGTGCACATTTGCATGCTTTCGCCGGTGAAGTAGAGGTATGGCCTGTTTTCAGAGAGCCAGCGTATCGCTTTGAAATATAAAGCGGAGCCGGATGCAGTCATGGTATCCGTAACGGAGTTCCTGTCAGCACCGGAAGCAGTGTTTGTATCAGTGCCGGAACCGTTTTTGTCTGTGCCTGTTCCCGGTATAAAACGCAGCAGTTTTCTTGCCAGGCTGACGTCAGCGGAGCTGGCAGAAGCGAGCCGCTGGGCCAGCAGGCAGAGGCTGTCGGTATCATGCGCTTCAAAGAACAGCCATACAAGATTATGTATCAGCAGACCCGCTCTGTTCCTGGCAAATATGATATCGGCAATCAGCGGAAGGACAGACTTGTCTCTGAATTCCAGGAGCAACATCGCCGTACAGCGTTCAAGCAGCAGTTCATAACTGCCTTCGGGTACATCTGCGTCCCAGCCTGTTTCAACGATCCATTTCAGTGCAGACGGAATAATTTCTGGTTCGGTCCTGAGATCCTTTCTGATTTCTGCGCGCCTTGCCGCAGTGTTTCCTCCGTGTATCTGATTGCCTATGGTCTCCGAGAGCCTGTCGGAGACATGCAGTGCCCATTTGTACACTGGAATCAGTTTTTCCTGAAGATTGAACGCATAAATATCCGGCTTTAATAGAAAAAGCGTATAAAAGCGCAGGTGCCGGTCATTCAGCAATTCGGGCAGTTTGCTGCGTCGGGTATGGTAAAGATCGTTAAAGTAGTTCCTTAAGCTGTCGGGACCGTTGCTGATCCTGATGTTGTCAAGCAATGAAACCGGGATGCCCGTCATACGATTTGCCCCCTTCATAAATAGTCCGGCACCGGAACAGGTCATATCCTGCTCTGGAGTTCAGTCAGCCTTTCCTTTATCTCAGGGTCGGGCCCATATTCCAGCCCAAATTTGACAGCTCTTGCTGCATTTGCCCTGTCGCCTGTTTCAAGGAAAGTTTCGGCCAGGTTGTACCAGCCTGCTGTATCGTGGGGATCCTGCCTGAGTCTTCTGATAAAGTAGGGTAATACCTTTACTGCAAGATAGCGTGTCCTGTCAAGCTGCTCAAGGTCAATACCGTTCCAGCGTACCAGTTCAATGTCGTAAATTCCGGGAGATTTCTCATGCCATAATGCGACAGCATCCTTTGGAGCGCCGGACTGCCCGGAACCACGGAGCAGTTCGATCTTGTCGTAAGTTTTACTGAATATTTTTTTCGAATCTCCTTCTTTGACCGAGAATGCGAACAGTGTACGCTCTTTTGAAGCGGCAGAAAGACCAAGGATCAGATCTTTCCTGCCTTCTCCGGTAATGTCGGCACTGCTGCGGTAGTGTATTCCCGTATAACCGGGGCATTTGATTTCAGCTGCTTTGTACCATTGTACCTCGTCTTTTTTCAGAACGAGTGTGCTTATGCCATCTCCGGTTACATAAGATGTGACCAGTTCGCTGCGGCCGTCGCCATCCAGGTCAGCAAACTGGATCGCTGCTGCGTTTTCCGGATACTGGGGCTTTATCACTCTTGCACCGGGTGGCAGGAAACTGTTTACGATATTGTTATAATCGATTTTTTCAGGTTTGACTGAAAACTGGGATACTGCATTATTCAGCCCTTTTATAATGGACTCCACCGGCCGTTTCAGTCCGTCCAGCGCAGGAAGCCTGATGGCGGGGAGTTTCTTCAGCGATGACAGCATGCTTTGCCTGAATTGATCCGAATTCCACATACCGGAATAGTATCTGATGCTTTTGCGGACCAGCCTATCCAGGACTTCAAGTCCTGAGCCTTTTGGCAGCTGCATGATAATGACCCCTTTACATATATATTACTTCTATATTTTATGCAACAGTGCCAAAAACGTTAAAACATATTCATTTGTACAGTTTCTTTACATAATGGTAAAAATAAGTTAGTATTATATTATAACAATATTCTGCATTTTTTTTCGGGGGTGTATATAAAATGAGCAATAACCGGCCAACTATTCTGATTTGCGATGATTCTTTGCTGGTAAGAAAACAGATGAGGGATTGCCTTGCAGAATGCGGTGATTTTAACATTGTTGAAGCATCAAGCGGGCAAAGCTCCGTAGAATTGTTCAGACAACACAATCCGGACCTGGTTTTTCTGGATATTGTAATGCCCGATAAAAACGGAATTGAAGCTTTGAAGGAAATGATAGCGATTAAGAAAGATGTTAAGGTCGTCATGCTTTCGTCATCAGGTACCAGATCACACCTCAAGGCAGCAATGGAAGCCGGTGCCTCCGACTTTATCCAGAAGCCATGGGAAAAATCTCAGATCGAGCATATCGTTAGAAGTCTTTTCTGAAAAGGAGTGAAAATATGTTTAGCCAATACTTCGGAAATTTTTTGCTGAATAAGGGATATATTAACGCGGGGCAACTGACGGATGCTCTGGAGTATCAGAAATCAGTACATCTGAAACTTGGCGTAATAGCAATAAATGCAGGCTACATGACGCCCGCGCAGGTCGAAGAGATCCACAACATGCAGAAAAAGGTGGACAAGCGGTTCGGAGAACTGGCAATAGAGAAGGGATATATCACTGAAGCCCAGCTCAATGAAATGCTTGCGACACAAAAACAAGGACATTTGATGCTGGGACAGGCGCTAATCGACAGGAAGCATCTTACGATGGAGCAGCTTCAGGAAGCTCTCGAAAGCTACAAGAAAGAAAGCGGAATGTCGTCAAGACAGTATAATGTGGTCCAGAAAGACGATTCCGAGCAGATCGGAAAGGTCTTCCAGAATTTTGGTGAAACACTTCTGGGAAAAATGTACAGCGACTATGTAACATTGCTTATAAAGAATATTATACGGTTTGTAGATGATGCCCCAATCGTTGAAATCAACCAGATGAAGTCAGATATTACAGCCGAATGGTACACATCGCAGGATATCGGCGGCAAGATAGTCTTACATACGGCAATCGCCTGTGACAAAGACCGGTTCCTGACCCTGGCATCCAGGTTTGCCAAAGAAGAAATCAAAGAGCCGGATGAGCTCGCACAGGCATCTGTCGGGGAATTCCTCAACCTCCATAACGGCATATTCCTCGTAAATATGTCCAACAATGGCGTTGAGCTTGAAATGCAGCCTCAGCAGGTAAAGCAAAACCATACATACAGGAATCCCGGCAAAGCTTACGTAGTCACATGCCACATGACCTGGGGCGACTTCGACGTAATACTGGCGTAACTGTTCAGCCGTGACAGGCTAAAGGAGACAGGGGGACAGGTTCATTTTCCCGGGTTGTGGGACTGGGAACATGTCCCCCTGCCCATCTATTTCCGCAGATACTCAGCATGCAGGTTAATTTGCTTACATTTTTACCGGCCAGTATAGGCCTGCCCAGTTATTTTATAAAGAAAGGAATAAGCAGTATAATTCCGATGGTGAAAGTTATTGTACGATAAATATTACCATACTTCCACACAGGCATATCCGCTGCCTTGTATGCCCACAACCGCCAGAATCTGATATGACCACTGGCTTCCCATGGGCATTCCGCATGCCCCCCATGCATCAACATGGTTCTTAAAGGTGATCGACACGTTGCTTCCGGTCGGCCGTCTTGATGTACGCACGCTCCAATACTGATAGTAGATCTGGGTACCTTCAATGGAAGGTGCATTGTAGCGGATTGTCCTGTAAATGTCATATGTGCCGCCGTCAGAGTATACAGTACCTAAAGAATATGCTCCCGGCGGACGCCAGCTGCCCCAGCTGTCGACTACAAAATATTCGATGAGCGGCGCTTTTGTCCATCCATAAAGGGCAAGATATGCATTGCCTGAAGTCTGCCAGACACCGCAATTGTAGTTGACTGTCCGGTACGGACTACCTGTACTCCAGCCTTTTCCATAGACAAAGTATCCGCAATCTTCCCATCTGATGCAGAAATTACCGCCGCCGTCGTCAGAATGAATTATAGTTCCGGAACCATCACTCTCGTAATAAGTAAATGCATAAACTGTACTTGTAAGCGTGGCAGAAAGCAAAATTGCGGCCGCAGACACTAAAGCAAGAACTTTTTTGCGGGATTTTCTCATATTCAGCCTCCTTTCATATAATATTAATTAACCTGCATGCTGTTTTCATTTCAGGATATAACTTTTATTACATAAATCATTTATTGGGATATTTGAATGAGAAAGTGAGAGATCTGTAAATGGCGCTATAGCCAGAATTTTTCAAATTTATCAGCAAAATAAAGCGATAACAGCCAATGTTTATTACATTATAAAATAAATATCAAGGATTATTTCTGTATCAGCAATCATTTATTGCGGCATACGCGCAGTCCCGTATCAGAACCTTTGCCGTTGGCTTCGTATTTACCCTGGTAGGATATTTCACAGCATTTTTCATCACCCATCCAGCCGCCGCCTTTCCATACCCTGTAAGAGTAGCTGCTGTCACTGTCTGATTCCTTATACCAGTCCCAGCACCACTCCCTTACATTACCTGACATATCGTAAAGCCCCAGTTCGTTTGGTCCCAGTGATCCTACCGGTTTCGTCCTGTTATTGTTGCCGGCAATCTGCGGCCAGCTCCAGTCACCAGACAAATACTTGTTACCGGAATTTCTCCAGTACCATCCTACATCATCAACATTATTGCTTCCGCTGTAAGCATAGTTTTTGCTTTCCTGGCCTCCGCCTGCCGCATATTCCCATTCTGCGACTGTGGGCAAACGATAACCGTTTGCGTTTTCATTAATCGTTACTGTCCATTTTACATCATCGTATTCACTGGTATTATCGGGGTCTTTTGTTTCCTTATCAATATTGTAGTATGGCTCCAGGCCCTCCATAATGCTTCTTTTATTGCAATATTCTATCGCGTCGTACCAGCTCACCATTTCTACAGGCAAATTATCTCCTTTAAACTCCGAGGGGTTGTCACCCATTACCTGCTTCCATTCATACCCGGTAACTTCATATCTGCTGATATAAAAATCATTTATTACAATATCGTCACCATAATAACTGGAATTTGTATTAGCAAATGATCCTCCTTTTACAAATACCAAATCATTTGTTTTAGTACGGGCGCATCCGCTGAAGCTAACCAAAAATGTAAGTAACGCGAAGAGACAGAAAAATGTTTTTCTCATTGTCATGCCTCCTGAAAAGTACAGTAAAAAGTTTCAAACAGTATGCAGGCTTGAATTTTGGTTTTATAGTTTTATTGACCGGCTACAATCCGGCCTCGTGAATTGAATGTTTCTGTGTCTGGTGTTTATACGGTAGGATATAGATTAGTCGAATTTGATTGATAAGTTAATTTGCAGTAAATATTACCATACGGTTACATTGGCATATCCGCTGCTCTGATAACCCTCGACAGCCATAACCTGATATGCCCACTGGCTTCCCATGGGCATTCCGTGTGCTCCCCATCCATCAACATGGTTCTTAAAGGTGATTGACACGTTGTTTCCGGTTGGCCGTTTTGATGTACGGACGCTCCAATACTGTTTGAAGGTCTGGGTACCATCGATGGAAGGTGCATTATAACGCCATGTCTGGTAGATGTCATATGTGCCACCATCGCTGTATACCTGACCCAATGAATTTGATCCCGGCGGACGCCAGTCGCCCCAGCTGTCAACTACGTAATATTCAATGAGATCATATCTTGTCCATCCGTATACGGTAAGATATGCATTGCCGTAAGGCTGCCATGCACCGCAGTTGTAATTGATCACACGGTAATAATCTCCCCAGGTCCAGCCTTTCCCAACGACAAAGTTCCCGCAGTTGGACCAGCTGACACTGTAATTGCCGCCGTTGCCGTTAACAGCATTTACATATCCGCCGCCGTCAGTCCAGTTTTGCCAGTAGTTAGTGTTGTCTGCAAAAGCTGTTTGCGTAAACACAGCGGAAAGGAAAACAGTGACAGCAAACATTAGAGCAAAAACTTTTTTACGGGATTTTCTCATATTCATGCCTCCTCTCGTAAATATGTTTGTTGACCTGCATACTGTTTGAACTTATATTCAGTTGTTTTTGTGTCAATATAAGTATTCGCTGGATTATAAGTCTCTTGATGATAAGTCTTTAGTGAAACGCAGTCCTTGATGAAAGAGTCCTCAATGAAGATACTTTTTACAAAGTAAAGATTGGAAGTCGTACAAGCTTATATTAACATAAAAAGGAAAAATATGCAATACAGAAATGCAAAATTTTTTATTTTTTCTTGATTTGCTATATAGGAACAGGGAGATAAATGTGAAGGTTCCTGACATTAAACAATAGCGGATTAAACATGATGAAATGCCTGCAGACCATTTCAACGATAAATAATATGGGACGAGGGACCCTTGCCCCTGCGTCCCAGCTTATGCTACTTGATTCTGAAGGCTCTGTAGGATGCCTGCTGAAGATTGACCGTAAAGCGGGTCGTATCACCGACCGTTACCCCCCCAACTGTCGCTCCGGTGACAAGGTCCTGCAGTTCAGCATTCTGCCTGTCGACTACGATCCCGATATCAGCGGGATAAGGCAGGAAGCTCTCTGTTATAAATGTGCCGTTGTCGTATGTGAACAGGCCGACATTTGCTTCGGCGTCTATCGTTACTTCCCCGGTTTTAAAAACATTTCTTATCCTGTTTAGGACCTCCCTGGGAAAATGGTAAAGATCACCCTGGTCTTCAGGGATCGTCAGGATGAACAGCCGGCCATTACCGTAATTAACTGCTGTCAGCACCGGCAGGTTGTTGTTTGTGCCGAGACCTTCCACCAGCGGCCATACGTCATTGGTACACATGCTGAGCCAAGGAAGCAGTATGGATTTGTCTGATGCTGCCACGCCGTCAATGTTGAGACCTGTATTTGAAAGGCCATACCTGTCGGCCAGAGCACTTCTGCCTGACCAGCGCACAGTCACAAGCTGCTTCAGGCCTTTTTCTGACATTGCCTTTACAAAACCGGAAGTTATGATGACATCACCGCCGTCACGCAGACTTTTGTCTATTTTGCTGATGATATCCGGATCTTTGGCAGCGCTTTCGGTCAGGAAAAGCTTTCTGCAGCCATCGGGATAGTCCGGGTAGGGTTCAAGCGGTATGCCCAGCATTCCTGTATAAGTGTGCAGATAATCTTCCCCGCTGGAATGATACGGGATGTAGCAGGCTGTACCGACAGGGTTTCCGAGTTCGCCGAGGAATTCATCCACTGTTTCGAACGCATAACCGGCCAGCGGGGTAAAAATATCATAACGCCGGTCAAGCAGTGCGCCAAGACAGAAAAGTGTCACTTCTTGCGGCTTTGAGAATAATGTGAGATATGCCTGCTCGACATAGTAATTGAGGTTGCCCCTGCATTCAAAGGGGTCGAACCATCCGCCGCCGTTTTTGCCGGGTTTAATATTCTCAAAATATCTCATTATGAAATAGCTGAGATACCTTGGCAGATGCTGCTGCGTATACAGCGGGTCCCTTGTTTCTGTTCCCGTATAGATTGCATCAAAAATGCGGGGCTCATCCTCCAGATTGTAGCCTGTTTCCTGGAAGTGCTCATACCAGTTGGGAAACTTTACGATCATTTTCACATCAGGGTTTGCTTTTTTTGCAGGCCCGACGATCAGTTGCTCCGATACTTCTTTCATCTGCTGAAGACGGAACTCAGACCAGCTCCTGCTGCCTTTGGCGTCGATGCATGCTTCGCATCTGCAGTTTGTGAAAAAGAAGTCGTCGAGTATTATTTCATCAAATATGGACGCGGTCATTTCAGAAACCGCCCTGATTTTTTCCCTGTGATCACGGCTGGAATAGCACAGGGAGGTAAAGCCGTATTCGTTCTGCCGGGAGGCTGCTGTGGTGATGCCGCCCGAAACTTTGATGCCTTTATCTTCAAAGTATTTTTTTAAAAGCAGGATCTTCTCCCGCCCAATATCTTCAAAGCCCCTGAATGTCTCAAGATATATCTTGTCGATGTGAATGTGTTTTTGCAGGTACCGGAATTTTTTATCGAAATCCTGCAGATCAGTAATGGCATTCAGATTGCCCACCGGTGCGTATATTGCTGATGAGAAATTTCTGTACCCCATAAGTATCCCCCTGTTTTATTGCACATTGGACCCGGGCTGATTCAGCCATGTGCCTGGTAATATAACAGCAATAATGCAGCTGTTAACTGCTGATTATTATTCTAAGGCATAATTGTTCTGATAGCTTGTCATATATTGCCCACCGTGCCTCAGAAATTGTCTTTTTTATAGTCGGATGGGGAACAGCCCTTTATTTGCCTGAAAACCCTGTTAAAAGTCTTTACGCTGCCAAAACCTGATTTAAACACTATTTCAGTGATAGGGTCATCTCCGCTTTTAAGAAACTGGACAGCCTTTTCTACCCGATAATTGTTAAGATACTTTATAAAAGTCATACCGGTAGCTTCCCTGAAAAACCTTGTGAAATAGTATTCGCTGAAATTGGCGACAGACGCTATCTCTTTCAGGGTTATTGCGGAGGAATAGTTTTCCTCGACATAACGGAAAACATTTTCCAGCCTGGAAAGACGGTTCAGCTGTTTTTTCCGTTCCTGGGGAGAAAAAGTCTGCATCGGTACATTGCGTATCAGTATGGCAAGTATGTCAAATAATCTTGCTCTCAATACTAATTTGTATGCCGCTTTCTGGCTGTTGTATTCCCTGATGATTTCCCGGAGCTGTTCCTCCAGCAGTTTATGTACATCAGCGCCATTGTCCGCGGCACTTCCTCTTTTCATCAGTATCCTTGCAAATCTCTTGTTTTTAGCTTCAGGATAAGCAGTTTCAAAATACGACATATCAAAGTGGAGAATCAGCCTGTTTATTTGATGGGGGATCGGCACAAAGTAATGTACGTCTCCTCCGGTAATGAGCAGTATATCTCCCGGGTCCATTGTGTATACTTCATTGTTTACGCCTACATTAAGACTTCCGTCAAATGTATAGACCAATTCTACCACTTCATGCCAGTGGGGTGGAAATTCAGTAACATCGGTAAAGAAGATATTCATGGGAAAGTCTGTATCCAAAACGGTCTTCTGATGCTGAGCTTTCAATTTGTTCCTCCTCGCAGTTTTTCATTGATATATTTCAAAAACAGACATTTATATAACTATAATATATTAAATAGTGCAAAAATACTATGTTTGTAAACAGACATTCACATATCGGATACTTTATACTGCTCTGTTTTTTCTGCACTGACAGACCTGTGTGCCGGCCTGCATGCAAAAAGGGAACAGAAAGCAATGGTCAAAAACCAAAAAGGCATTATCAAATCAAGCTGGTTCAATCATACATTGGTACTGGAAACTATAAGGGGGGAGGGTGTCCGGTTTGTTCAGAAACACTGCATGGGGCAAACGCCTGATTCGCCTGTCGCAAGCTTTCGGGAAAGATGGGTTTGAAGTCGTCAGGATAATTAGGTATAACGGCAAGCTGGGTATTACTGCGCAGATACCGGCAGTATGCAATTACGATACAGGTGAACCCAAAAAAGCGTATTATGTGGAGGGCAGCCCGTATGAAATGGGTTATCTGATGGGGAATATGGCTGAGAAAGAAATTTCCCGCATGATGGACTATACGGACAAAGTAGCATTTTCTTTTATCGGCAGCAAGGTACTCGAAAAAATGAAGCTGATACAAGGTGCGCTCATCAAAATTGCGTATGATTTATCGAAAAAAACGTGGAATCAGCTGCCGGCAGCAATAACCGATGAGATCAGGGGCATATATGACGGCTGCAAAAGCAGGAACCCCGGGACACGCGTCAATATGGAGCGCCTGATTGTGCTTAATACTGGTATTGACATAATATGTTCAATGGTATATACGGGGAAATTTTTCAAACGCATTTTTGATAAGATAGATCCTGAGGATTTTGATATACCGATGATGTGCAACGCTTTTACCGTCAGCGGCAAAAGTGCGGGCGGCGGCTGTTACTTCGGAAGGGACTTTACGTTTCCGTCCGCCGGGGTTTTTCAGGACACCGCAGCAATGATAATATATTGCCCGGATGATCCGGAAACCGGTAAAAATGCCGGTACAGATACCGGTACGGATATAAAAACAGGCACAAATATAAAAACGGATGCAGACGGGGACAATATAAGGAAGCTGACAGAGAAAGCGTTGTCAGGCCGCAGATCAATTCCTTTCATTAATATTGCAGCCCCGGGCATGGTCGGAAGCATTGCGGCAATGAATCTGAACGGAACGGCGTTTGGAGTCAACATGTCCCCGGCTGCCAACTGCGACCCCGGCAAAATAGGCATCAATTCACTGCTGATGACAAGACTGTGTGTCCAGTACGGCAGAAATGCTGAAGATGCTGCGCAGCTGATGGAGGAACTGCCCAGGGGAGTGTCATGGCTGTATATAATAGCGGACGGGTCCGGACGGTCCTGCATCGCAGAAACCGGTGCATCGTGGCCTGAGCCTGATTTTGTCCAGTATGCCGATGAAGAGTACAGGAATCTGCTGCCTGATATTGAATTCATCAAAAGCCACGCGTCTGCTCCATACAAAAATGGGGTCATGTTCAGATGGAACGATTACATATATCCTTTGGAATATCTTGAGTGGAATTATCAGCTGTGGGACCATTATAATCAGAAAAACAGAACGCAGAAAAAAATACGCCAGGATGCGTTTGAACAGGCCGGGTACATCAGCCTGCCCGGTGAGCAGAACTGTCCCTCAACTTTCTATTTTGCGCCGCAAAGGGAAAACAGCGATGAGATCCTTGTCGCATCAAACCATTGTATAATACCCGAAATGCGGTACTTCGCAATGCACAGGTGGACACAGCGCGTCATAGGCAAAAAGGTCAATGATATACAGTGGCGGTATGATGAACTGAACCGCCAGATACACGATGCGCTGGCCGAAAAAGGAAGCATTGATCTCGATGATGCCAAAAGGCTCATCAGCTTCCTTGCACCGTACGGGAAATACAAGAATTATCATGCTGATAATCCCCGAAGCGGTGACGGTAAAGAAATACGCATCGAAGGCTGCGTATCGGTGTTCGACCTGAAAAACAGGGCAGTGGAAAGCCATTACGGGTACTATTGCGACAAATGGGTCAGGATAACACTGCCCGGGTACTTCAAATGAGTGTGTGAGTATGGCTGAAGCGGAGGGGTATGCCGTATTACCGGATCAGGGGGTGCTTTTTTGTGTGTACAGTTCCCTGATGACGCTTTCTATCGGCGGATCGCTCATGGTCATGTCGCTGATGATATATTTTTCGTTAATGTCCCGGATAAACGTGTTCAGCTCTATTCTGGCCATGTCCAGTTCCAGCTCGGCAACTGTCGGTGAGGTGCGTGATATGAGCTGAACTCCCGGGTCGGATTCAAACGGGGGAAGTTCTTTTTTTACTGCCAGATGTACTCTTTTTTTGACTCCGGAGAATTTTCTTAACGCGTCCATGCCGCCGTCAAATACCAGTTCTCCGGAATTGATCACAACAACTCTTTTTGCCAGTTTTTCAATATCTCCCATGTCATGGGTTGTCAATATGAAAGTTACTCCCCTTTTATTCTGTTCCCGGATGAAATCACGTATCTTCTCTTTTGCCACTACGTCAAGGCCGATTGTTGGTTCATCAAGGAAGACTATTCCGGGGTCATGCAGCATTGCCATAATAAATTCGCATTTCATTCTTTCGCCAAGGGAAAGCTGCCTGGTGGGCTTGCGTATAATATTCTGAAGGCCGAGCATTTCTGTCATGCTGTCGAGCCGGTCTTTATAATTCTTGTCACTTATTCCGTATATTGCCTTGTTCATCTCGAACGAGTCAAGGGGAGGGATGTCCCAGATCAGCTGGGATTTTTGTCCAAAGACCGCCCCGATATGTGATACATATGATTTTCGATGACGCCATGGAGTATACCCCATAACATCGGCCTCTCCCGATGTCGGGAACAGCACGCCTGTCAGTATTTTAAGCGTAGTGGACTTGCCGGCGCCGTTGGGGCCGAGAAAGCCCAGGATCTCACCCTGCCCGACACTGAGCGTTATTCCCTTGAGGGCTTCTATTTCTATGCATTTTCGCACAAACAGGCTCTTTACGGTATCCAGGAATGTGCTGCCACGTTCATATGTTTTATATACCTTTTTAAGATCCCTGATGCGTATTATATCCATATTGTCAACCTCCCGCACTTGTGTATTTCGAAAGCATCAGCTTCCATACACCAAGGCTTAATATTAAAAACAGGACGCAAACGGGTATTGCCGGCACAAAGCCGGATATATCCTTCCCGAGGAGTGCCGATGCCGGATAGAAGGCTATTACGGAAACAGGTATTATGTAACTGATAATAATCCTGAATGTTCTGCCGAAGATCGTCAAAGGATAGTTTCCGAAGGAGGTGATGCTGTCAAATATTTCGTAAATCCTGCTGTTGCCAACCCATTTGAACACAGTGGCTGACATCAGTACTGCAAAAGAGAACAATATAAGCAGCGAAAAGGCAAATATCAGCAGAAAACGAAGAATGTCAGCACCATCCGGCGGCTGCAGCTGCCCTGCCGATACAGCGGTTACGAGCAGTCCTCCCGCTATGGTACCTATACTGTCTGGTTCAAAACCCGAGGCAATCGAGATGAAAAGAACCGATACCGGCTTTATCATAAAGAGGTCATATGTTCCCTCCCTCACGTGGCTGAGTGTATTGTACACAATGCCAAAGAAAAGAAGGTTCGCGGTACCGCGGGCGAGCATGAATACACCCTGGAGCACCATGACCTCTGCCAGATTCCAGCCCGGAAAGGATGCTCCTGTCGAATAGATCAGCATCGTCAGCAGGGGAACAAGCATTTCAGACACCAGTATCAGCACACAGCATAAAAAGAAATCGCCCCGATAGGCCATCCTTGCCGCAAAGCTGTTTTTAAGCGATACCAGGTAGATTTTTATAAGCCGTGTCATGCGCCTACCCCCGTGAAACGCCTGTTGCCGAGCCTGGAAAACAAAACAGTGAACAAAAGCATAGCCGCAACTGCCAATGCCTGTATTCCCACGATTTGCGGGATTCCGAGCACAATGCCTGCCAGCTCGTATGTCCCTGTACATACCCTTGCCGGTACATAGCTGATAAACTGGAACGGCAAAACGAACATTACTTTCTGAACTGTTCCGGGGAAAAATGAAAGCGGCAGGTAAACTCCTGAGCAAATGTCCCGAAGAAGCAGAAACATCCTTCTTATGCCGGAGGCCCTGGTAAGCCAGAAGGCAGTAACTCCCACACAGTAGTCCACCAGGAACATCATCATGAAACCGAGCAGTACTGATACTGCTGCATAGCCGATATTTGCCGGTATCAGCGGTATCCTGAACACAAATGCGAATATGAGGAAAACCGGAACAAATTCGAATATAAATCCAAGTATCCTGTGGCCGACCTTCTGCGACAGCGCAAAGTATATGTGGGACATCGGCCTGAGCATATATGTAAGGTATTTTCCGGTATGTATGAGCATTTGCAGGTTCCAGTCGGCAAAATCCATTATGAGATAATTTATCAGCGCGGCCGTACCAAAATATCTCATCATCTGTTCAAGGGTCAGCCCGTTTATGCTCCCCTTTGCCGCGTATACTGCATTCCAGATAAAGTATTGGACGAGGAAGTATACGGGGCCTACAAATATGGAAACCATTGCATGGGTGCGGTAGGCTGCCCATTCCTTGTAAGTTGCGAATGCGACAGCCTTCATGACCCGAATTTGCTTAATGACTTTTTCCGCTGCTTCCGGTCTGCTCATTTGATACCTGCCCATACGATATTCCTGATGCTTATAACAGCTTCGGCAAACCAGTCGACACCATCGCACAGCGGACATATGTATGCAAGGACCACATTTTCCACAGGGTCCATATACAGGCCGCACAGACCTGCACCCTCATGTGAGAAGGAGCCCGGAGAAAGGAACGTGTTGTTGGAATAGACGTTCATCCCGAGGCCGTATTCCATTTCTGTGCCGCCGGCACCCCAGCAGTAGTTTTTGATACCATTTGTTTGATTTCTTGTCATTGCTTCTATGGTTTTTCTGGAAAGTATTCTGACATCGTCGAGAGTGCCCTTGTTGACAAGCATCTGGCCCATTCTCCTCATATCGGCGAGTGTTGAAAACAGACCGCCGCCGCCTCTAGGAGCAGCCCAGTCGGGCCGCTTTTGCGGTCCGGACAGCCATTTTTCTTCCCATGCCTGAGAGATGCACAGCCTGTCCTTCAGTTCCTCAGGCGCATCAAAGAAGGTATCGTTCATGCCGAGGGGTTTGGTTATATTCTCAATGACATATTTTTCAAAATGTACACCTGATACTCTTGATACGATCTCTGCCAGTATCGTGAAGCCTGCAGATGAATATCTCCATTCCTTGCCCGGTTCGACCGCAAGAAAATCGCTGAGTACGATTTCGATCCATTTCTCATCCCACTCCCGGTAAACAGGATAGGGCTCGAAGAATACGCCCGGATCGGGCCTTATGCCTGAAGTGTGTGTAAGGAGATGAAAAACGGTGATTTTGTTGAACATGGGGTTATCGAATTCTTTGATGATCTCAGCTACTGACTGGTCCAGACGAAGCAGGCCGCGTTCGACCAGCTGCAGTATCGCAGTTGCGACGAATATTTTCGTAACAGATGCGATCCTCCTTATCGAGTCCGGCATAAAAGGCCTGCTTTCGTTACGGCGAAGATAACCGATGGATTTGTGGGCAAATACTTTGCCGTTCCTGGAAATTATGTAGGCACCTGCCTGGATCTTTTTTTGGTTTATGAGATTCATGATGTGGTTATCAAGTATGTCTAGCTGAGATGAGAAGAATCCGGCTTCATCCGGGCTGATGTCTGTGGGCCCGCAGTTTGCCGGGATTTTGTTTATGTTTGCCATGGCCGTACCCCCTGATATGGTAAAATGTTGATTTATTTTACCATTTGCGGTTTGGCAGGTCAATGCAAAAAACAAATATAAAAAACCTCGTGCTTATCTGCATGGGGCAGTACCTGTGATTACGAAGGGATGTGCCGCCGGTACCAGCCCCATGACTGAGCCATTATTCTCCTTCGGAAACTGGTTCGCTTTTATGGCCTTTTATTGTCAGGACGACCTTGCCGGGGTCGGTTACCAGCCTGACACCGGCGGGAAATTTAAAATCTGCAGCTGTGAAGCTTTGACCGGGTTTCATTGACGTAATATCCGCATCTGCATACTGCGGGATGCTGCCGGCGGGACACTCCACTGTTACAGCATTGAGCTGGTGCAGAACCGAGTTGCCGGCCCTGATAAATGTATCGCTTCCTGTAACTTTGACAGGTATCTGCACCTGTACTTTGTCATGGGGCTCCACCTTCTGGAAATCCAGGTGTATTATCTCCTTATTGACCGGGTCATACTGGATATCTTTTATAATAACGCTGAAGTCATGCTCCTGTGCGAACTCAGTTTTAAATAATGAATTCTTTCCGCCGGCTTTCAGAAACCGGTTCAGCTCAGATTTTCTGACCTGGGCCGCAGTAGACTGAAAATCACTGCCGTAAACCACTGCAGGTATAAAACCCTGCTTGAGCAGCTTTTTGGCTTTATGGCCAACTTCACTTCGTTTCTCAATTTTCATTATCGGGGTATTTATATTGCCTGTGTTATTCATACAAACCTCCAGTTACACACAGCATTTTTAACTGACAAGGTTATTATTGACAAAATTTTTTTTGTTAAACATATTAACTGCCTCAAATACGCTGCTTTCCGGAAAGCGGACATATACCGGCAGCTGAAAACGAAAAAGCATAAACTTTTTATCCTGTTGCTTCGTAACATATTAAAACGGCGACAGTTTCTGAGACCGATAATAAACAAAACTGTCGGAGAGACAGGACAAACAGCCCGTAAAGCGGCTTAGTGTGAAATTTATATTTTATGGAGGATTGGAATATGGAGGTTGTGAATGTTAAAAGTAATCCAGGGACTGCCAGATCATTTTCCAGGTACATAAAATGGGGAGCTTTGGTCATCGCGGCCATTATTATCATCACATCGGCGGTTGGGTCAGTTCCTGCCGGACATGTCGGGATAACGGTAACAATGGGTTCCGTGTCACCTGAAGTACGCAGGGAAGGTTTCTATCTGAAGCTGCCGTTTATCCAGACAGTCAAAATGATGGATGCAAGGACCCAGAAGGTGGAATGGACTGATCCTGACAATCCGATATCTGCGGCCAGCAAGGATCTGCAGGATGTATTCATACTTGCGGTGGTAACGTACCATATTTCACCTGACAAAGCAGCGAAGATATACCAGACCATCGGAACAGACTATGCCGACAAAAAAGTGATACCGCTTACGCTGAATGCTATCAAAACCCATACCGGAAAGTATAATGTTGCAGAGATACTGACCAACCGTGAAAAAATCACAAATGATGTAAATACAGATGTCGCAGCCCAGTTGCTGGCAAACGATATCATACTGGAAAACGTATCGCTGGTGAATATTGATTTCAGGCCCGAGTACAAACAGGCCATAGAACAGAAGCAGATAGCCGAGAAACAGGTGGAGACACAGCGCTATACACTTGAGAAGCAGGCATTGGAAGCTCAGCAGCAGGTAAAAAAGGCAGAGGCCGATAAACAGGCCAAAATACTTGCGGCTGAGGCGGAGAAACAGGCGAAGATCCTTGAAGGTGAAGGTATCGAGGAGTTCAACAAAAAGGTGTCGCAGAGCCTTACTTCTGATCTGCTTAAATATAAGGAACTGCAGAACCAGGAAAAGGCTATTGACAAGTGGAACGGCCAGTATCCGGATGTTGTGGCGGGCGGAGAGTCAATACCGCTTATCCAGATGCCTGTGTCATCGCCGAATGGCACGTATGAAAGAGGCAGCGGAGCTTCTGTGAATAACGCTGAAGGAGCAGCCGGTAACAACTGATCTAACGGTGCTGCCGGTCCAGTAATATAGCGGGTAACAGGTCATGCTTTCAGGTTACGTGTAATGCCAGGGAAATGGCCGGAGATGGTACTTGTGGATGTTGTGTTTCCTGACTTCGAAGGCTATACTGCACGTGTACATTAGCTGAGATGGGACGGAACTGCCTGTGAGATTCGACATCTTTGCATGATCACGTTAATCAAATCATAGAGGTACTGCAGTAGGAGCTTAGAAACATAACCGGAATAAATACCCCTCCAGCCCTGCAGCTATACGACCTGTAACCTGCTTCAAATTCTGCTCGTCAGGGTCAGACCTGACAGTACCGGCCCGGCAGCATCAAGTGAGCCACTTGTCCCTGAATACGGGAGGCTTATATGTGTCGATGTACTCCAGCGCATCTTCCACATCTGCTGTAACGTAATACAATATGCTGCTTTCAGGTTTTGCAAACCGCTCCTGAGCTATTTTTTCAAACAAATCCAGCAGCTGATCGTAAAAGCCGTTGGTGTTGAGAATTACGATGGGCTTGATATGGTACTTCAGCTGCTTTAATGTAATTATTTCAAGCAGTTCCTCAAGGGTGCCGTATCCGCCGGGCAGCGCTATAAAAGCCTCGGATCTGGCATCCATGATGGATTTTCTTTCCCTCATATCCTTTGTTACGATCAGTTCGTCACATGTTTCATAAACGATACCTTTCATATTCAGCGCTTCAGGTATGACTCCGATGACCCTGCCGTGCAGCTTGTGGACTGCTGAAGCGGTAGCACCCATCAGCCCCACCATTCCCCCGCCGAAGATCAGAGTGTCTCCGTTGCGTGCCATTGCTTCTCCCAATCTGTAAGCCGTATCGAAATAAATCTTATCTACCAGGTTGCTCGATGAACTGTATACACATATTGTCTTGTTCATAAATCCTCCGTTATTTACTGCGCATGTACAGCCTGATAATCAATGCATGTCCGTTAGTCAATGTTATGCGGCGTATCTCCGTACCGGGCATGACGGCTGCGTGACTGCGGAATCCCGGCCATTTTCGCTGCCGGCCGTTTGCCGGACACTGATGTATCAGGTATGCACTTATCATCATATATCTGTATAAACCGATTTTACTAAATAAATTCAATGCTGGCAATCAATCCGGAACAGCCGGGAGGCTGAAATGCAATAATATTGACACATGATCCGGGGGAGACTTAAGTTGTGCTTTCAGCCGGCTGGCATTGTGCTCCTGCAGAGGCCGGATATGCACTTGTAACGCTTATCCTTGACCACATTCTGTGATTGGACTATGATGAAATCAAAAAAACAACTGGGGCGGTATGATGAAAAAGCTTGATGTAATCAGAACGTATTATGAAGATAATATGTCGAAGAACCTGCCTGAATACGGTATACTCGGATGGGAGAGCGAGGAAGCCCAGCGGCTGAGATTTGACATGCTTCTGTCGGCTGCAGACCTGGAAGGCAAGTCCCTGCTTGATGTGGGATGCGGTACCGGCAACCTGCTTGAATACATCCTGAGCAAGAAGATCAATGTCAGGTATACCGGTGTGGATATACTGGAAAAAATGGTGGAAATGGCAAAACGCAAAAACCTTCCGGGAGATTTTCTTCATGCCGATATTTTTAAGCAGAAGCTGTTTGATAAAGAATCATTTGATGTAGTATACACTTCAGGCATCTTTAATCTGAACCTGGGCAATAACAGGGAATTCCTCAGGAACGCGGTCGGATTGTTCCTGGATCTTTCCAGGCATACAGTTGTTTTCAACCTGCTTCATAAGGATTCACCGGACAGGGAAGATAAATACTTCTATTTCTATCCCGATGAAGTTAAGGAACTGCTTTCAGATTATGCAGACAGGATAGATACAGTGGAATTTATCGAAGCATACCTGAAAAATGACTTTACCGTGGTCATTAAGAAAATATAACGGCAGGCAATGTTACGGCACCGCCTGCCGGATATGGTGCCTGCACCTGGTGTCATACCGCTGTATGTGATGTCATACTGCCGCATGAAGTATCATACCACTGCACCTAAAAGCAGCACGCCTTCATTTTGCCTGTATATTACCGGCAGCTGACTTAAAGGTATAGGATTGACGCCTCTGCCTACTTCGATAGTATATCCGGGCCTTCGGAATTCCTGCAGGAACCAGTCTTTATAGCCTGCATAAGCGGCCTCTGCAGAACCTGCCTCAACAGTGTAACCGGTGATGGCCCCGAACTGATTGGCGATGGTCAGTGCCACCGGAGGCGCATAATTCTGGAACTGCCAGTATATGACCTCTCCCTGGGTGTGATAGGCGATGACTATCCGGAAATTGTGAGCACGTGTGAAATCTGCCATTGCCCGGGACTCGGGTTCCGATAACGGCGCTTCTCCGCAGTAATCCCTGGGCCCCGGCTCCGTGATGCCCTGTTCCAGTTCAGCCTGTTTTTCTTTTTCCCATTCGGCGGGATAATTGAGATTCAGGTCTACACCACGAATATTTGCCTTCCAGACGCTTGGAAGGGGCAGCCCTGTTCTGTTGAGACGTGCGGCGTTGATAAAGGCCTGTTCATCGTAGTTGGGCCAGTAAGCAACAAGATCCACACCATCGGGATTGACCAGAGGTATTATGTAGATACTTGTCAGGCTGGACAGTTCACGGATATTGTACCCCAGGATGCTGCTGCCGTTTGCATAGGCACTGGCATAATCTTCGATGAATTTCATGAGTACCGGCGTCGTTATTGATTCATTCGCATGATGGGAAGCATTGTACGAGACCTCCCTGGCGCCTGTCCCGAGCCTCACATAGTATAACTCCCTGCCCATGACGCTCCTGCCGATGGAACCTGTCTCAAGGAACGGATATCTTGCTTTCAGCCCCTGGATCTGTCTTTGTACGATTTCATAGGTTGGGGCTACATCCAGTGTTACCACATCAATACCATAAGGTATTGTAAGCCGCCGGCCAACGGACAGGTTATTCGGATCGATCCCGGGGTTGGCTGTTATAATTGCATTCACGGTCGTGTAATAAGCGCGGGCAATGGCATATAATGTGTCGCCCGGCCTTACCGTGTATATATCATAACCCCGCAGCAGCCGGTCGAGTACCGACCATGTGGCAGGACCGATTATGCCGTCCGGGGTGAGACCATTGTTCCTCTGGAAAGCAGTTACGGCCTGATAAGTCCGGCTTCCGAATATACCATCCACTGTACCGGCGTTATAGCCGATCCTGTTCAGAAGACTTTGCACGAGCCGGACGTCCGGCCCCGCAGATCCAAGAGATATTGTCTGCATTGCTTACACCAGCCATGATATGAATAACCAGTATCATTATATTGAATTGCCGGTTCAGATGTGTTAACGTTCTTGATATTTGATCATTTTTAGGATACAATCAAAAAAACAGTTTCTGGATAATAATGACGTTTGATGTGAATTAAGGGGTCGGTATGGAAAACACAGGTTGTAAAGATATGCTCCAGCAAAACTCAGAGCTTCTTACCACACTTCTGGATGTATCAAATCTTGTCTCATCGACTATGGAGCTGAGACCGCTGCTGGAAGCTATCCTGGATAAGCTCAGGAATATTATTGAATATCAGAACGCAAAGATTTTCATATCCGAGGGGGATCGTTTCAGAATTATAGCTCACAGGTCATCTCTTAAGCCCGAAGAGGAGCATTCGTATCCTCTGCCCCTGGACAGGGGGATGCTGCTGGGCAAAAAAGCAGTTGTTATCGATGATCTCCTGTCAGATGAAGAAAAAGCAGTGATATTCAGAAAAAACATGCACAGCTATATGAATACTGTGTTTAAACATGCACGATGCTGGATGAGCCTGCCGATGATTTACAAGGACAATGTGATAGGCATTATGACGCTGGATCATGCCATACCCGGTTATTATAAAGCTTATCACGTGGAGCTGGGGACTGCTTTTGCGAACCAGGCCGCTATTGAGTATGAGAACGCTAAACTTTACAACGAAACTGTCAAAAGGGCGGATGAAATAAAAACCCTGTTCAGCATACAGCAGGCCATAACAAGCCGGCTGGAACTGGATTCCGTGCTCCGCCTGATCGCCGGTGAGGCCAGGAGGCTGACACATGCAGATGCGACAGCCGTATTCCTTGTGGATGGTGATGATTTGGTGCCGGCAGTATTTTCCGGCGTAAAACTCAAAGAGAACCCAGGCATGAAGATACCTGTCAGGGATTCTGCCATGGGTGAGAGCCTGGCACGCCACGAAACGATCATACTAAGTAAAGATGAAATGGATGGGATGCCTGAACAGGAACTGATGGAGCCTTCATCCATGAATACCTGCCTTCTTGTACCGCTGCTGGCCGGGACAAGGGCAGTCGGTGTCATTGCGGCATTCAGCTGGTCGGATAGTGAGTTCGATTCAGAAGACGTAAGGATATTCAACATGTTTGCCCCCAGTGCTGTTATTGGGATAGAAAATGCCAGGCTATATGAGGAAGAGAAAAAGAGGCTGAAGGAAAATGAACAGAGAAGGCATGCGGCGGAATGCCTGAGGGATATACTCAGGGCGCTGAACTCAAACAGATCCCTTGAAGATGTACTTGGCTTCATTATCAGTGAAGCAGCCAGGCTTTTACGTGCAGATGCCGCTGCACTGCTGAAGCTGGGTGATGACAAAAGCTCTCTTTGCGTTGAAGCCTCGTATGGATTGCCTCATTTCAAGAATATGGATAATTTACAAAGTGTAAAATCTGAAATGCTGCTGAAAACCTTCATTGAAAGAAAGCCTATCGTCAGAACCGATATTTCGGATATAAGCAGTGAAGATACTGACCCTGCCATGGATGAGCACATGCAGTGGGTCAGGGACAATTGCTGTACGATGACGGCTGTTCCACTGATATGCAAGGATGAAGTATATGGTGGTATCGTCCTCTATTTCAGACGCGACGGAAAGAATTCGGAAAGAAATATTTCAAAAGAGGATATCGGCCTTGCCATGTCATTAGCTGACCAGGCTGCATTGGCAATTGACAATACCAGGCTGAAAAAACAGGCTGAAGAAGCGGCAGTTGCTGCGGAAAGGAACAGGCTGGCCCGCGATCTCCATGATGCGGTCACACAGACACTGTTTTCAGCAAGCCTGATTGCCGAGGTGGTACCGAAGATTTGGGAGCGCAGCAGGGAAGAAGGCATGAAAAGGCTGGAGGAACTCAGGCAGCTGACCCGTGGCGCTTTAGCCGAGATGAGAACGCTGCTGTTTGAACTGCGACCCGCAACGTTAGCCGAAGCTCCGCTGGAGGATCTGCTCAGACAGCTCAGCGAGGCCGTCACCGGCCGTGCCCGCATTCCTGTTAAGCTGAATATCGGCGGAACAGCAAAGCTGCCCGATGATGTAAAACTGGTTTTTTACCGTGTTGCCCAGGAAGCTTTGAATAATGTCTCCAAACATTCCGGCGCAAAAAACGCTGTTTTGGAACTGAATGTAAATGAAGATGCGCGCCTTGGCATCATTGTCGGTTACCTGAGCGTAACGGATGACGGAAAAGGCTTTGATCCTCAGAACAGGAAATCCGGCCGCTTTGGCCTGGGAATAATGAAAGAACGGGCAGAATCAGCAGGTGCAAAACTGAAGATCACATCCGCGGCAGGCTGTGGTACCAAAGTAGAGCTCGAATGGGTGGGAAACAGGCAAAGCCACTGAAACAGCCGTGGTTACAGCCGGATTAAAGGATAATCTTCATATATTTTTATAAAGGTGGTCAGTTGTATGAATAATGAAAAGATCAAAGTTGTCATCGTTGATGATCATAATGTGGTAAGAAGCGGTCTCGGAGCTTTTTTGCAGGTGTTTGACGATTTTGAGCTGGCCGGGGAGGCATCCAATGGAGAAGAAGCGCTGGAAGTATGTGCATCTGTTAAGCCGGATGTGGTGCTGATGGACCTGGTAATGCCTGTCATGGACGGCGCGGAGGCAACAAGGCTTATCAGGGAGCGTTTTCCTTCTATACAGGTGATTGTTCTTACGAGCTTTAAGGAGGACGAACTGGTTGAAGGAGCACTTAAGGCGGGAGCGATAGGATATCTGCTCAAAAATGTTTCGGCCGACGAACTGGCGGAGGCGATACGTTCAGCACATATGGGACGTCCGACACTGGCGCCTGAAGCGACACAGGCACTCATAAAGGCTACCGGGCGCAGCAAACAGCAGGATAATGAACTTACGGCCAGGGAGCTTGAAGTCCTGCGGATGATGGCCGACGGTCTGAGCAACCCTGAGATCGCACAAAAACTTTTTGTCAGCAGATCAACAGTCAAATTCCATGTCAGCAGCATTCTGTCAAAACTTGATGCGGCATCAAGAACTGAAGCCGTGGCTATCGCACTGCAGAAAAAATTAATATGAGAATTACCTGGCCATATGGCCAGGTCAAAAACCGGCCAACAGGACAAAAATAATCTCCCCATGTGATTGAAGCATTCAGGGAGATTTTTTATTAGAATTTAATAAATGATAGATTGCAGGCTTATTGCCTTCAAACGGAGTGATTCCATGAAAATTTTAATAGCCGATGATCAGGCGGATGTGCGGAATGCGTTAAAACTCCTGCTTGAACAGGTAGAAGGAAGCTTTTTGATATATGAGGCAGATGACATGGACAGCCTCTATTCACAGCTGGAAAGATTAAAACCTGATCTTTTGCTGCTGGACTGGGAACTTTCAGACCGGAATATGGCAGATTCCGTACCTCAGATGAGAAAGCTTGCACCCGGCATCAGCATCATAGCTCTCAGCGTCAGACCGGAGGCCGAAGACATGGCAAAGGCCGCAGGAGCAAATGCTTTTGTCAGCAAGGGAGACAATTCTGACAGGCTGCTGTCCGTTATCTATTCTATTAAATGAAACTTCCGGCTCACAGCTCAATGCCGGAACAGATGCGGCCTGAATGCCGCAAATGAGAATTTTTGCTTTTTTCTTTACTGGCCTTCTGGCCAGGTAGCCACTGAACAAATGGGGAGCTGGAAGAACTGTACATCAGGACTGCCTTAAATCCATCCTGTTGACTGATGCGGCAGTGAAAACGGCTATATATAATGGGCATAGTTAAATAATTAACATTAAGCCGGCATAGCCGCACAGGCATGCAATGTTAAATAAGTCAATCGGAGGTTGTTAAAATGGTAAGAACTGATTCCGAATTGGTAGCAAGATGTCTCGATGGTGACAATGAAGCTTTCTCAGAGCTGGTGGCAAGATATAAAAGGCTGATATACTCTGTTGCATGCAAGTTTTCAAAAGACAGCGAAGAAATCGATGACATGGCACAGGAGGCATTTATTAAAATTTACAGATCGCTTTCAAAATATAATGACCAGTATAAGTTTTCGACCTGGAGCGTAAAGGTCGCAACCAATATATGCCTTGATCACGTAAGACGCAAAAAGCTGAACATGGTTTCACTCGATGAAATAGAGAATTTTACCGGTGGTTCTGCCAATTCTCCGGAAGAACACTATCTCAGAAAAGAGAAGTCGCAGTTCCTGCAGGACGCTATCGATGGCCTGCCTGAGATCTACAGGGTGCCTATTATCCTGTATCATCAGAAAGGCATGTCATACAAAGAGATAGCAGAGTATCTCGGCAAACCGATGTCGATAATCAAAAACAGGATTTTCAGGGCAAGACACGCCCTCAGGGAGAATCTGCTTTCTGCCGCATCATAGTATACAGGCGATTTCAGAAAGAATTTGTCCCTTGTGACGCTCCATGATTTTTATATACCGGATATGCAGCCGGTTTATGAGGGCAGGTTTTCTGTGCCTGGACATAGACATGCAGTGCATTATGCCGCTTACGGCATTTATTAATAAAAAGACTGATATCCGAAGGAATATCAGTCTTTTTGCAATGGTCAGTATACAAACACCATGCGTCCTATCCATGCTTTTATCGCCTTGGACCAGAGCCATTTGTTGGTGGCACTGTCATCAAAGTAAAAGAGTGCCCCGTTGCTCGGGTCACTGCCCTTGAGAGCTTCCAGAGCTGCGTTCCGGTCCTGCTGCGTAGCCGGCTGATTGATCATGCCGTTTTCTACAGGAGTGAACTGATAATAACCGTTGCTGCTTACCTCATAAATAACTGAGGAAATGGTATTCGGAAATTGATTGTTTTTTATCCTGTTTACTACAACTGCTGCAACACCGACTTTAGCTTTATATGGCTCGCTTTCTGCTTCAGCTCTGACGAGCCTTGCAAGCAGGTCAAGTTCCGCCTGTGTATATGATACGACTGCTCCGCTTTGTGACGATGAATTAGTGCTGGCTGCTGCAGCGGCAGCTGACGGTATATTGAGCTGCTGCCCGGGATAGATCATGTTGTCCCATTTGTTGTTGGCTTTCCTCAACTGCTGGAGTGAAACACCGTACCAGCCGGCTATAAGGCTTAGCGTATCACCTTTTTTAACCGTATGAGTCTTTGCCCGCACATAAAGTTTCTGCCCAGGATAGATAGTATTGCTGCTGAGTTTGTTGTCGGCTTTTATGGTACTGGCCGATGTGTCGAACAATACTCCTATCTTGTAAAGTGAATCATTTTCCTGTACTGTGTAGCTGGCGCCGAAGACATTGCCTGTAAACAGCATGACTGTAATAACAGCACCAACAGCGATTGATACTGTCCTCTTAAGAATATTCATTTTGTCCCCCTTTCGCCTCCGAGGTTAGTTGTCGGGTTCGGATCGAGGAAACCCTGCTCTTCCGAGCTTCACCCACAGGCGTTATGGAAAGCTTTCTTCCTGACGCCTTTTATTGCATAGTCCCCCGTACTCCTTGCGGAGATTCGGCTGTGTTTTTTGACTGCATCGTTTTATGTGATAATGTTTATGCAGCCGTTTTATGTCGACAAGTATTTTAGCAGAGACAGAAGCCGTTTTCCATGATATATTTATGGAAGGGATGGGGATATAATGTAATGGAAATTCCTTTACAGGAGGTACTCCATTACGTAAAAGGACTGTCCGCTGTTTCCCTTTACGTACTTTCCAGGAGGTGTTTATGGCATACGGGCTGGTGCTCGAAGGCGGAGGAGCGCGCGGAGCGTATCAGATAGGCGCATGCAAAGCAATTAAGGAAATGTCTCTCGAGATATCTGTGGTTGCAGGTACGTCGGTCGGGGCTCTCAACGGAGCTATGGTGGTGCAGGGAGATATCGACAGGGCTTATGATATCTGGAGTGATTTGCATCCCGAACGTGTCCTGAAGTTGTCAGGGGATCATCTGGAAGGATATGATGGCAACAGATTCAGTCCGGAAGCTTTGAAAAAGTTTGCGGGATATATCATGAAAGTGATTTATGAGGGCGGCCTCGATGTTGAGCCTCTGGAAAGGCTTGTCAAAAGCGTTGTTGATGAAGACCGGATAAGAAAATCAAAGATCGGCTTCGGTATAGTCACCGTTGACCTGACGGCACGAAGAGCCGTGGAAATATACAAGGAAGAAATCCCCCGGGGAAAGCTTGTTGATTATGTGATTGCCAGCGCCAGCTTTCCGGCATTCAAAAGAACCATAATTGACGGCAGGACATATGTGGACGGCGCTCTTTACAACAATCTTCCGATCAACATGGTAACAAACAGAGGAGTTAAAGATATAATCTTACTCAGGACCCGTGCAATAGGTATAAAAAGGCGCATTGACACCAGCGGCCTTAACATTGTCAGCATTTCGCCCGGCGAGAACCTGGGTTCTTCGATGGATTTCAGCAACAGGTCGGCCAGAAGGAAACTGCAGATGGGCTATGAAGATGCGTGCAGAGTACTCGAAAAATATCTGGGCGGCAGAGGATAATGCTGCCAGATGTTTGGGATTATTTGCAAATTAACATGAATATCGCCGTTTCAGGGTATGCTATATGAACGTAAAAAAGCATGGAACGGTGATATTTTTTAATGGTCATATTAATTGCGGCGACATATGTTATTTTGATAGGTCTGATTATTTATCTCTCAGCGGTGCTGCATTCACGCAGTATCAGCTGCCAGACGGAAATCAGAGACACCGCTCTTGATGCTGCGGAACTGGAGAAGCACGCTGCTGAGCTTGCCAGGAACCATCCGGTCGGCAGGGCATCCAGAAACCTGAACTGGCTTATAAGAAGGCTCAATGATAACTACAGCATAATTACCAATGTTTACAAGTCTCTGAACGTTGATATCAGAGAATCATTTCCAACTGCTCCTTCAGCTGAATGGCTTCTTGACAATTTTTACATAATCGAGGAGCAGGTCAAGATTATAAGAAGGAGTTTATCAAAAGGCCGTTATTCCAGGCTTCCTGTCCTGAAAAAAGGCTACCTGAAGGGCTATCCGAGGGTATATGCCATTGCCTTGGAAATAGTGGCCCACGCCAACGGAAGCATAGATGAAGAGAGCATTACATCATTTATACAGGCTTATCAGTCCCAGTCGCTTCTTTCCATGAGCGAACTGTGGGCTGTTCCGCTCATGCTCCGCATTGCTCTTGTTGAAAGCATCAGGAATACCTGTGAGACGATAAAAGCGTCAAGACAGGACTGGTACAGGGCAGAAGAGCTGGCTTCCCGGATAGTTTCTTCAGGATCAGATGAGGGTAAGATTGGTCAGATCCTGGCTGATGAGACCGAAATAACGCCTTCATTTGCTGAACATCTGATACGAAGACTCAGAAAACATGGCAATATTCTGCCTGCAGTCATTACGCTGATGGATCAGAAACTGAAAAATGAAGGTACATCCATTGCTGAGTTAACCGCTGCAGAACACCAGATACAGGCTGAGACGCAGGTAGCTATCGGAAATTCCATTACAGGACTCAGACTGATATCGGAAATAGACTGGGCCGACATATTTGAAATGCTCAGCAGGGTGGAGCAGATACTACGCAAGGACCCCAACGGCGTGTATCCTCTTATGGATTTTGAATCAAGGGACTATTACCGTCATGAAGTAGAGAAGCTGGCCAGGGCTTTCAGTGTAACGGAAATACAGGTAGCTGAAAAGGCTGTCAGCTGTGCGGAGAGATACGCCGGCCAAAGTCCAAGGGACCATGTGGGCTTCTATCTTGTGGGCAAAGGACGAAAAGTACTGCTGGAGCAGATAGGGAAGACGGCGAAAAAAACATGGAGGCATTATTTTGCCTTACTGGGTAAACCCAAAAGCGTATATATCGTTTTGGTACTTTTCATAACAGCCTTCCTAGTATCGTATTTTATGTACTATGCATGTACCCGGGCTGAAAGGCCGTCTGTATTCTGGCCTTTGCTGACAGCCATACTCGTCCTGGTACCATGCAGTGAGCTGGCTGTAAGCCTGTCCAATACGATAATGACCCGTATCTACAGTCCGGTCATATTGCCGAAACTGGAACTTAAAAACGGTATACCAGATGATATGGCTTCATTTGTCATAGTGCCAGCGCTGATTACGAGTCCTGCCAGGGCAAGAGAGCTTGTACGGCAGATGGAGGTACATTACCTGGCAAACAGACAGGCCAACCTCTATTTTGCTCTTGTAGGGGATTTCAGGGATGCCGGATCGGAAAATCTGGAGCAGGACGGCGAAATAACGTCTGCAGCCATGGAAGGCATCGCTGCCCTCAATAAAAAGTATGCACCCGGGAAGGAACCCATATTTTACTATCTGCACCGCAGCAGGAAGTACAATGAATCACAGAACAGATGGATGGGATGGGAGCGTAAGAGAGGTGCCATCACGGAATTCAACGAACTGCTCAGAGGCGGCGGTACGGGATTCAGTATTATATCAGGTGATATATCGGCACTTAAAAATATCAGGTATGTGATCACACTCGATGCGGATACAAGCCTTCCCATGGGTACAGCGAAAAGACTTATAGGTACCATGGCCCATCCTCTGAACAGGGCGGTCTTCAATGAAAAAACAGGGAAGGTCGACGAGGGCTACGGAATTCTGCAGCCGAGAATAAGCGTCAGTATACCCGGCGCAAACAAGTCACTTTTTACCAGGATATTTGCAGGACAGGGCGGTATCGACCCCTATACTACTGCTGTTTCCGATATATACCAGGATCTTTTCGATGAAGGGATATTCACCGGAAAAGGGATATATGATGTTGATATATTTATGGCGGCATTGTATGAAGCTATACCTGACAATACCGTACTTAGCCATGACCTGCTGGAAGGCTGCTATCTGAGGGCAGGCCTGGTCAGTGACATAGAACTCGTGGATGGATATCCCGGCAGCTACAATACTTTTGCCGTACGTCAGCACAGATGGGTAAGAGGGGACTGGCAGCTGCTGCCGTGGCTTGGCCGATATGTCAGAAACAGAGCCGGAGTAAAGGTGAAAAACAATATTTCGTGCCTCTCCAAATGGAAGATACTTGACAATATGAGAAGGAGCCTTTTGTATCCGTCACTGTTTCTGCTTTATCTTTCGGGGCTGTTGCTGCTGCCTGGCAGCGCCTTTGCGTGGACGGGCCTTGCAGTGCTTGTGACTGCATCACCTGTGTTGAATGCTGCTGTCAGTTCGCTTCTGAGCGGAAGGCCTTGCATCAGGGACAGCAAATCAAATTCTGCAATCATCTCAGGAATCAGGGGTGCTTTTTATCAATTTCTGCTGTTGTTTATGTTTATGCCGCACCAGACGTATATAATGCTGGATGCAGTAATCAGGACCATTTACAGGGTTGCCTGGTCACACCGGAATATGCTCGAATGGGTTACTGCCGCTGATGCAGAGGCACGTGCATCCGGGAGCGCAGCGGATTATTACAGGAAAATGTGGTTTTCTTTGCCTGCTGCAGCTGTGATGGCCGTCATAGCACTGCTTACTCCCGACAGCAGTTCTGTTCCTGCTGCTGTGGCAGCATTGGCCTGGATTGCTGCGCCGGCCGCAGCATATCTGATCAGCAAACCTTATGTCAAAAAGCAAAGGAAGCTGGCTGAAGAAGATATACAGATGCTCAGGAGGATATCCAGAAAGACGTGGAGATACTTTGAAGATTTTTCCGTGGAGAGCGAGAATTACCTGCCTCCTGACAATTTCCAGCTGGATCCTCCCAAATGTACGGCTCACAGGACATCGCCGACCAATATCGGCCTGCTGCTCCTTTCAGTTCTGTCTGCCCGTGACATGGGATATATAGGGGCCGATTCAATGGCCGTAAGGCTTGAGAGAATAATCGGAACAATGGAGAGAATGGACAAGTGGAAGGGACATTTCTACAACTGGTATGACACAAGGACCCTTGAGACCCTGAGGCCTCTTTATGTATCAACTGTAGACAGCGGCAACCTTGTAGGCCATATGATGGTATTGAACCAGGGCCTGGCTGAATATACCGGCAAAATATTGCCGGACAAAGCCATAGCTTTGGGCCTGCGTGATACGGTCAGCCTCTGCAGCAGCCGTGAGGACTGGTATCTTGCGGACAATCTGCAGAGATTTGCTGCAGAAGAATGCAGTGATGTGCGGGAATGGAAGAAAATACTGGATTCCCTGGCATCATGGTGCGATGTGAAGCGGCTGGAGAATGCGGAGGATCAGGACGGCTGGAGAAGTAAGCTCACAGAGATGGTAAGGGAATTCCTGGATGAACTGCATTCGTATTATCCGATACTGGAACGGCCAGATACGGTTGAAATACTGCAAAAATGTGATAATGAACTTGCCGGGCTCATGTATCGCCCCGCATCGCCGGCAGAACTGCTGATACGCTACAAAAGGGCGGTCTCGCTGCTTGAAGATGCCGGATACGGGGCTTCAGGCAGCGAAAAAGAGAAAACAGGCAAAGGAGATGAACTGCTTGACCTTCTAAAGAGAAGCATCGGGCATATAGAGCAAAAAACGGAGCAGTACAGGAATCTGATGGACCGGGTTTCGAAAATCATAAATGATACAGACTTTTCTCCCCTGTATGACAGAAAGAGGATGCTGTTTTCCATCGGCTACAACGCTGAAGACGGTCATTTGAGCAAATCGTATTACGACCTGCTGGCCTCTGAAGCCAGACAGGCAAGCTTTATAGCAATTGCCAGGGGTGAAGCGGACAGAAGGCACTGGATGCGCCTGGGAAGAAAGATGACGGCTTCAGACGGCTGCAAAGGACTTGTTTCATGGACAGGGACAATGTTTGAATACCTGATGCCCCTGCTTATAATGAGAAACTATGAGAATACTATTTTGGATGAAACATATTCATTTGTTGTAAGAATGCAGAAGAAATACGGCAAAAGCAGAGGCATCCCGTGGGGTGTATCCGAATCAGGGTACAGTGCCCTCGACATTAACCTCAATTACCAGTACAAGGCTTTCGGTGTCCCGGAGCTGGGGCTCAAGCGCGGACTTGCCAACGATATGGTAACTACGCCGTATGCTTGTCTGCTGGCACTGAGTGTGGATCCGGTGTCAGTAGCCGAAAACCTGAAGGAACTGCAGCGCCTCGGAATGGAGGGAACCTGCGGTTTCTACGAAGCAATAGACTTTACCCCGTCAAGACTTGATCCACAAAGCAGATACAGTATAGTCAAAAGCTACATGGCTCATCACCAGGGAATGAGCCTTGCTGCGCTGAACAATTTCTTCAATTCGGATATATTGCAGGAGCGGTTCCATAATATCCCGCTCATAAGATCTGCCGAATTGCTGCTGCAGGAGAAAGTACAGCACAGGGTAATGTACACCAAGGAATATAAAGCTGAAAGTGCAGGCAAGATTAAAAGAGCCGGACATGTGGACGGTGAGGCTGTCAGGGTATATGGGGTTCCGAAGCAGCTGCCTCCGAATGTCCATATTTTAACCAACGGCGATTACTCTGTAATGATTACGGATGGAGGTTCGGGATACAGCAGGGCCGGTGAATTTGCAGTAAACAGATGGACGCCGGATTACTTTGACAAAAAAGGATTTTATATATTCATACAAAACATCAACAGCAACACGGCATGGTCGGCAACGTACGAACCGTACGGCCAGGAACCTGACAAATACAAAGCAGTGTTTTCTCCGGACAAAGCGGAATTTATACGCAGAAACGGCAATATAGAATCTCACCTGGAAATCACCGTATCCCCGGAGGATAACGCAGAAATAAGAAGGATATCACTGACTAATCACAGTGGACATGCAAGAGTAATAGAACTGACCAGCTATTTTGAAGCTGTGCTGGCACCGGCAAATGAGGATGCCGCCCATCCTGCCTTCAGCAAGCTCTTTATAATGACCGAATATATAAAGGAACACAAGTGCCTGCTGGCCGCCAGAAGGCAAAGGAAAAAGGGACAGAAGCAACTGTGGCTTGTGCACACGATGGCAATCGAAGGTGACCATGCAGTCGGAGACGTACAGTATGAGACTGACAGGATGAAGTTTATAGGCAGGAACCGCGACATCACGGATCCCAGTGCCATGGACCCTGATCAGCCGCTCAGCGGTACCTGTGGTTCGGTGCTGGATCCTGTCATGAGTCTCAGAAGACGCGTGAAGATCGAACCGGGATGTACAGTCAGGGCGGTATATGCCGTGGCTGTGGCAAACTCGAGAAAAAGTGCCATGGAACTGGCTGAGAAATACAGTGACTTTAGAGTATCTGAAAGAGCCTTTGAACTGTCATGGACGAGAAGCCGGGTGGAAAACAGGTATTTTGGCCTGAAGCCTGAAGAAATCACAGCCTATCTTGATATGGTGCCGTTTCTGCTGTACGGAGGCTCCATAAAGAAGGACTATTCCGAATACATATTCGGAAATAAGGGATCACAGGAGGACCTCTGGCCGTTCGGCATATCCGGCGATCTGCCTGTAGTCATGGCGGAGATTAAGGATGAAGAAGACATAGATATAGTTGAATGGATTCTTAAAGGCCATGAGTTTTTAAGAATGAAAAACATTTATGTGGACCTGGTCATACTGATCAGCAAAACAGAAGGTTACAACCGGCCGCTGAATGACAAGGTAAGGAATGCTGTCGCGGCAAGCCATGCAAGGGAATACCTGAACAGGCCGGGCGGGGTTTACATCATATATCTGCCGGATATTGAACCATGGCAGGTTTCTGTGCTTTATACTGCGGCAAGGATAATTATAAAAGACAGCATAGAATCATTCAAAAATAAACTCAAAGAATCTAAACTTGTGCTGGAGACAGCCCGGACCGGAAATACAGGCCATAATGCAGACAAAACTGTCAACGCCGCCAGAAATGACCAGCCTGGAAGAAAGTTGAAATTCTTCAACGGCATCGGAGGGTTTTCCGAAGACGGCCGGGAGTATGTAATATTGCTTGGAAACGGAAGACGTACTCCTCTCCCGTGGTCAAATATAATATCCAACAGGGACTTTGGCTTCATCATCACAGAAAGCGGCGGCGGATACACGTGGTACAAAAACAGCCGCGAGTTTAAGCTGACGCCATGGGTCAATGACCCGGTGACGGACCGCCAGGGAGAAATATTTTATATCAGCGACCTGGATGAAAAATGCCACTGGAGCCTGACACCTATGCCTGCTGCGGACGAAGGACCTTATACCGTCCGCCATGGCCATGGCTACACTGTCTTTGAACATGAAAGCCATGGTATAAGGCAGAGCCTGACCATGTTTGCCGCCGTGGACCAGCCTGCAAAAATATGCATCGTTTCGCTGAAAAACCAGTCAGGAAGGCAGCGGAGGTTCAAATTAACCTATTATATAAGACCGGTGCTGGGGGTAGATGACACAAATACATCCCAGTACATTGCAACCAGGATCGACAAAAAAAGCGGGCTGTTGTTCATCGAGAACAAGTTTTCACGTGATTTCAGAGGCAGGAATGTTTTTCTGGCCGCAAACGGGGGAAATGTATCCTATACGTGCGACAGGGCGTCTTTCATCGGCTGCAGCGGCAACATCGCAGAGCCTGCGGGAATCACAGGGGAGGGCCTTGCAGAAACTGCCGGAGCAGGGATCGACCCGTGTGCTGCCGTCAGCTGTATCGCAGAGGCTGCGCCTGAAGAAGAAACTATTGTTGTTTTTGTGCTGGGCAGCGGAGAAAGCGATGATCATGCAGTCAGCATAGCAAGCCGTTTCCTGCCTGTGGATAATGCACTCAGAGAACTTGAGACAGTCAGGTCATTTTGGGATGAAAAACTCGGGACAATACAGCTGCAAACACCGGATGACTCTTTTGACATGATAATGAACGGCTGGCTCCTTTACCAGGTAACGGCATGCAGAATATGGGCAAGAACCGGCTATTACCAGGCCGGAGGTGCATATGGCTTCAGAGACCAGCTGCAGGACTGCATGGCGCTTATGGGAATCTGGCCTGAATTATCAAGGAATCAGATATTGCTGCACGCATCCAGGCAGTTTACAGAAGGGGATGTTCAGCACTGGTGGCATGCTGAGAGAGGCAACGGCATACGGACACGGTATTCCGACGATCTCCTCTGGCTTGCGTATGTTGTTTCTGAGTATCTTGAGAAAACAGGGGACACGGCTGTCCTTGACGAAACTGTGCCTTTCCTTGAAGCCGGCGTGCTGAATGAAGACGAGGATGAAAGATATGAGGAACCCCGTTTGTCGGATAAATCCGCAAGTTTATATGAACATTGCGTTCTTGCTGTGGACAGATCGCTTGAAACCGGTCCGCATGGACTTCCGCTTATCGGCGGAGGGGACTGGAATGACGGCATGAATACCGTCGGACACAAAGGGGCGGGCGAAAGCGTCTGGCTTGCCTGGTTCATGCTGACGATCCTACACAGATTCATCCCGATATGCAGACTGAGAAAAGATTACAAAAGAGCAGAACTGTACCGGATAAAAGCTGAGCAGCTCATTGAGAATATAGAGCAGCAGGCATGGGACGGAAGCTGGTATAAGAGAGCATATTTTGACGATGGTACACCCCTTGGCTCCGTAAGGAATTCAGAGTGCATGATCGATTCGATATCGCAGTCATGGTCGGTGATATCGGGAGCTGCAAAACCCGCCCGGGCCCGGGAAGCCATGTCTGCGGTACTGAAGCATCTTGTTGATGCTGATGAGGGCATTGTGAAGCTGCTTTCGCCGCCGTTCAGTGACGGAGATCTGGAACCGGGATATATAAAAGGATATGTACCGGGTGTCAGGGAAAACGGCGGACAGTATACCCATGCGGCTGCCTGGGTCGTCCTTGCCTTCACAAAACTGGGGATGGGTGACAAGGCCAGCGAAATTTTCCATATGCTCAATCCCATAAACCACACAAGAACCGGTATAGAATATTCGAGGTACAAAGCTGAGCCATATGTGATAGCCGCTGATGTATATGCTGTAAGTCCCCACACCGGCAGAGGCGGATGGACGTGGTACACAGGTGCTGCCGGATGGCTGTACAAGGTTGGGCTTGAGAATATTGCAGGTTTTGTCAAAAAAGGAGAGAGACTTTATATCGATCCATGCATACCATCCTCGTGGAAATCTTTCGGGATAATTTACAGGCATCGTAATGCTCAGTTTTACATCCATGTGAAAAATCCCGATGGCGTCAACTATGGAGTATCACTCATAACAGTTGACGGAAATATATGCAGTGAAGGCTATATCGATCTGTCATTATCCGGTGTTCATCATGCAGAAGTCATTATGGGTGTTCCGGCCGCCGGTCATCCTGGAGTGAACTGAATGTGACAGGATCAAACCTCGGGAAATCATAGCTGCTGAGTTCAATTTCCTTCAGCATTCTGACTGACGCGCCAAAATCCCTTATCAGGTCCAGACCGTTGCTTATAAGAATGTGCTCGAGTATTCCGTTTTCACGGTATACCCACCGGGAGTATCTGGCGCGTTCGTCCAGAAGTTCTTCAAGCATGTTTCTGTCTTCGACCGTGTCCAGAACTTCCCGGCATAAGAAATGGTTGCATACAATCGTTCTGAAACGGACCGGCAGCCTGCAGCCTTTGCCCGGGATTACGAACGGACAGGTCCTGAAAAATATGGTATGATCATGGATATCACCTGCTTCAGGTAATTTCCCGGACTCAATGTATTTGTCATATGCTTCCTTGTCAAAGGGCCCTTTTGAATATATGCTGAATCTGTTGATTGTCGTGCCCGGATTGGACAATATGATATCAAGTGCTTTCTGACCGCCTTCCAGGACAGACATCCTCTGTATGTCCAAAAGGGTGAACTCAGGGAAGTAGTGGCAGCAGCCCCTGTTTTTTATACTGCACAAGCTTTTTCCCATAAGGCTTCTGCAGTTTGCGCATTGAGTACATCCCAGCTGAGGGACGCCCATATCAAAAAAAATAAAAATATTTCCCATAAATCGCCCCCTTGCTTTTGCGTTATTCTACAAATACCCAACTTATGCATGAACTTGAAAGTCTCATGTATCAACACTTATTATAATTACGGCAGGGTTAGACGACAAGATTTTTTTATTATACAAATGTTGACAGTACAGGGGAAATTATGTTGATTACAGCATAAAAATGTAATATAATTAAAATATGATAGCCAAAGAAAATATGTTGTCGTTTTCCAGGCTTATCCCAGAGTATTTGCTCACGCGGCACCGGACACCTGGTTAAATCGTCTGTCCGGAGCAGGCAGGTTACCGTTTTTGATGATACTGGGAGGTGTATGGCCTTGAAAGACAGTAAGTATGCATGCCTAAAGATGAAAATCGAGCAGCTCAGGAACGAACTGAACGAGCTGATCGATTCGGAAAACTTAACAAGTGGCGTCGTTCAGCGCCGCAGCAGAGCGCTTGATGAACTTATACTTATGTATATCCAGTCGAAAAATCAGGAATTGAAAGAACCATAGAGGAGAATGACGAGAAATGGCATAACGATCAATGCAGTGATGATGTTTCCAATATTTGATGGCGAGAGCTGCCAGCCGGTTATGGACTGACCTGACAGAAGACAGCCGGCTGTCAGCCCGGTAACAAGCCCTCCTGTCGAGCCTGATATTATCATCAGAGGATGCACCCTGTTACTCGAGGGTTTACTGATATCTTTCGGATGCATCACATCCGTCCAGATCAGTTTGTTTCTCTTTGCGGCAGAGTACAGTAAAGGCAGTATCACAGGGCCGAAAATGAGCGTTGTAACAGTATTGTTCAGTGTAATTATTGCGGCAAGTGCCGGAAAGCTAGCCATTTGCAGCAGGCTGAGACCCCATGCAATAATGACCGCACATGAAGCGCTTGCAATAAAGGCAGTAATGCCGAACCGGGCCAGTTTCCATGGTGAATTGATTGTCGGAGTCCTGTCTTTTATGTGTTTGCCGCTGCTATTGATATGATACCAGAGCTTATATGATACGAAGGCATACAGGAAATTTCCTGCAAAGCCGAATATGGATCCGGGAGACAGGGTGCCGAACAGGTCACCGCCAAGATTTCCTATTGCCGATCCCCATGCTCCGGCCGGCCCGAACAGCATCCCGAAAATGACCGGAAGAAGTGAAGCGGGCCTTATTTCCGTTATACCCGGGATAAGCGTAATTGATTTTGTAGGAAGCAGGAACAGCATGTAAATGCCGGCGCACAAAACTGTGACAGCAACCATAGTGCCGTACTTCCACATTCTTACCAGTTCTTTCAATGCAACCCCCAACGAACATCATTTATTGCAGTTATTGTATCATTTTATGACTTTATATGTCTACAGAAATGACCATAAAAGCCATGAAGAACCGTTTTTGCCACATTGTCCGCACATCACTGCTGAAATCACGAAAATACCAAATATAAATTTACATATAGCATTTTTAATGAAAATATGCTAGCATTAATGAAAGTCGGTATTCTTCGGAAACCGTACTCGAATAATAATCAAAATGCGACTTATATCCTTCGGGAATAAGAGCGGGAGGTCGATTGTATTGGAAAAAGTAATCAGCAAAAAAAGGTTTGACACGCGGCAGATTGCCATTATCGGTATGCTGTCGGCAATCTCGATAGTGCTCGGAGCGTCGGGCATCGGGTTTATACCTCTGCCTACGGCAAAAGCGACTATCATGCACATTCCTGTCATCATTGGTGCCATTCTTGAAGGCCCTGTCGTGGGGGCCATTGCCGGATTGGTCTTTGGGATTTTCAGCATTATACAGAATATGACGGCGCCGTCCCTGCTTTCATTTGCATTTCTGAATCCGCTGGTTTCTGTGCTGCCCAGGATGCTGATAGGAATTACATCTTATTACTCTTATAAAATACCGTTTATAAAGAACGATATCCTCAGGACAGGTATAAGCGCTGTAATAGGCACATTAACGAATACAGCCGGCGTGCTTGGCATGATTTACATTTTATATGCGTCACAGTATGCTGCTGCCATGAATATCGGGCTCAGCAGCGCCAAAACAGTGATCCTCGGTATTGCCCTGACAAACGGGCTGCCTGAAGCAGCCGTATCGGTGGCAATTGTAATTCCGATAACGCTGGCAGTCAAAAAAGTCCTGAAAAAATGAGCACCGTCGCTGTGACGGGCCTGCAGACCTGCAGGAAATGAAACAGGTCTGCCGAAATAAATTAATATGTTGCGATATCAAAGAATCATACGGGGTGTATTCAGCGGCACCCCGTTTTTATCTGCCGTGTTCTTCCAATGTCTTAATAAATCTCATCAGGTTGTCCATGGTAAGATAAAGGTCATCCCTGGAACGGAGCCGAGCTTTTTCGAAAGGGACGGCCGTACGGTTTATGCTGAATATGGCACTGACTCCTTCGGAATATGCCATTTCTATATTATTTCCGATATCCCCGACTATTGCTGTGACGGGGACACCGGCTTTCTTCGCGCGCCTTGCAACACCTATGACTACCTTGCCGCGCAGTGACTGACGGTCGATCTTTCCTTCACCGGTGATTACCAGGTCGGCTCCTTTTACTGTATTATCAAAACCTGTTACATCCAATACTGTTTCTATACCCATCTTAAGCCTGCTGCCGAAAAATGCGGCCATACCTCCGCCCATTCCGCCGGCGGCACCGGCTCCCGGCATGTCGGCGATATCTATGCCAAGGTCTTTTTTGACTATGGCAGCCATATGCAGCAGGTTCTCGTCGAGTATTTTTACCATGGCATCGTCTGCCCCTTTTTGCGGTGCGAATACAAACGCGGCGCCATTAGGACCACATAACGGATTGTCGATATCACACATCGTTATGATTTCAGCCCGGGCTACACTGGCTTCAAGACCGCCGGTATCGATGGATGAGATGTTGCAGAGAGTCTCGCCTGTCGGTACGAAGGGTTTCCCTGACGCATCCCTGAAAACTATTCCGGCTGCAGCTGCCGCACCGCAGCCTCCGTCGTTGGTACAGCTTCCGCCAAGACCGACTATGATTTTTCTGCAGCCTGACGATGCTGCATGTACTATTAGCTGTCCGACTCCATATGTGGTTGCTTTGCCGACCTGCTTTTTTTCGCCTGCCAGGGGCAATCCGGCTGCAGCCGCCATTTCGATTACCGCCGTATTGTCAGGCAGAATGCCGTAAAAGCTTTCCGTGTTTTCAAAATAAGGACCCTTTACGGCAACAGAAACTTTTTTGCCGCCCAGGGCTGAAAGGAATGCGTCTACGCTGCCTTCGCCGCCGTCTGCCACAGGTATGCTGATTATCTCGGCCTGCGGATAATACGAACTGATAGCTTTTTTCATTATGCTGCAAACTTCTGCTGAAGACATTGTACCTTTGAATGAATCAGGAATCAGTATTATTTTCTGCATGTTTGTCTCCTTCTCTCCGGTTATTCCATGCAATATTGTCCGGCATTGTCCGTCAAATTCAGCTTATCTCAATAAAACTCCAAAGACAAGCCTGCTGCAGTATCAGTGATAACAGCAGTACGCCTGTCGTGGCACATTGGTATAATAGCGATTGTAAAAGCACTAACAAGACTTATTGCTGATATAAGTATATCTCCGATATAAACTGCAGTAGCTGGTATACGACAGTTATCAGTATTTACATTATCATTTGAAATAGCAAAAAACAAAACTGCAAAAAGCTGGGCAGGGCAAAATCATTGAAATTACTGTATACATGTTATGCCGCTTATGTAATAATACACCATGTAACGCTATAAGTTTCAATGTGTTTTGACTTTGACTGAATCCATGTTATAATACATTTTAATGGCAAAGATTTATACGTTTATTATATAAAGGAGCATGGAAAATGGGACTGTATGAACAATGGAAACAGAGAACGGAAGAGCGGAGGAGTCCGCAGGAACAGAACGCATTCTGGAAAGACTATCTGGAAAAGGAAAAAGAGAATTACCGCTATATACTGGCAAACAGGCTCGACAAGATTGAAGGCAGGCTGGCAGATGCCGCTGCGCGCTTCAATATGGATCCTGTGGTGTTCACCGGTTTTCTTGACGGAATAAACACCAGTCTTGTGACAGAAATCGACATTGACTCGCTGACCGAGGATACGGAACTTTCATTACAGATCGATTTTGAAAAACTCTACTGGAACATGCATGAAGCAAAGGCTGACTGGCTGTATAACCTTAAAGAGTGGGACGGTATTCTTTCAGAAGAAAAAAGGAAAGAGCTTACGAAAAAATTCAGACTGTCCAAAATGGCTGTCAGCAATAAAGTCGGCAGAAATGATCCGTGCCCGTGCGGAAGCGGGAAAAAATACAAGAAGTGCTGCGGAGCCAATCAATGATACCGGATGGTTCAGCTCAGACGGAGCAGCCGGCAAAGACACGGCAGGCTTAATGTTTAATGACAAAATCATATCAATGAAAGGAAAGAAAAGAGATATGACTGAGAAAATAAAGATGTACGTGCCTTTAGTTGAAATGGACGGGGACGAGATGACCAGGATCATCTGGAAAATGATAAAGGATGAGCTTCTTACCCCATACATAGAATTGAAGACAGAATATTATGATCTTGGCCTCAGACACAGGGATGAGACTGACGACCGTGTCACAGTCGATGCTGCTCTTGCAACGAAAAAGTATGGAGTAGCCGTAAAATGTGCGACTATCACTCCCAATGCCCAAAGAGTAGAGGAATATGGCCTCAGGCAGATGTGGAAGAGCCCCAATGCTACCATTAGAGCAATACTGGATGGCACTGTTTTCAGAGCGCCGATAATAGTAAAGAGCATAAAACCCTTTGTGAGGACCTGGAAAAAGCCGATAACCCTGGCCAGACATGCATACGGCGACATCTACAGGAACGTGGAATACCGTGTCGGAGGGCCCGGCAAAGCGGAGCTTGTATTCAGGGGACAGGACGGCAGTGAAGTTGTCGAGACTATCCATGAATTTGACGGACCCGGCGTGATAATGGGCATGCACAACACTGACGCCTCAATAAGGAGCTTTGCAAGGGCATGCTTTAACTATGCGCTGGATGTGAAACAGGATCTCTGGTTTGCGACCAAGGACACTATATCCAAGAAATATGACCACACCTTTAAAGATATATTCCAGGAGATTTATGACAACGAATACAGTGACAAGTTTAAACAAGCAGGAATACAATACTTCTATACACTTATAGATGATGCCGTTGCAAGAGTCATAAGGTCGGAAGGCGGTTTCGTATGGGCATGCAAAAATTATGACGGCGATGTTATGTCCGATATGGTAGCCACTGCCTTCGGAAGCCTGGCGATGATGACTTCGGTGCTTGTGTCACCGGATGGATGTTATGAATATGAAGCGGCTCACGGTACTGTAACGAGGCATTATTACAGGTATCTCAAAGGAGAAGAAACCTCCACCAACTCGATGGCGACACTTTTTGCCTGGACCGGGGCGCTCAGAAAAAGAGGCGAACTGGATGGGAATGCTGTGCTCGTAGATTTCGCGGATACTCTTGAAGCAGCTGCCATCAGGACTATAGAAGAGGGAGTAATGACGAAAGACCTGGCTCAGCTCTCTGAACTGGAAGATAAGAAAATCGTCAACACCGCAGACTTCCTGAAAGAAATCCGTAAGCGCCTTGATACGATGCTCTGCGAATAAGAGCAGGAGCCGGTATGGATGCCGGAAGTGGCAGGCACTGTACAGCAGAAAGCTTGCGGTGATGCATCCTTCTGACCGAAGAGCTGACGGGTGATCGGCCTTTATAAGCATGCCTGGGAAGGCATAAAGAAGAAAGGATGAGGTTTATGGACAAAGCCGGAGCCGGCAACAGTTATTCTGCCGCACGCAAGCTCGGACAAAGAGAATACTCAAGAAGTATATCCAGGGGACAGACAGGATATCTGCCATTTTTGGAAGGCGTCGTGAAAAATGTAGAGATAGTATATGAACTTGATCTTGGCCTGGTGGAGTTACCGCTTAAAAAGATCATCGGCACATATACTTACGCGAGAAGCAGGTCATTTGCCGTAAATTTCATGCCGCTGCTGGGCCCGAGGACGGAGTTTGCGGCCAAGTGGTCTGCTTTGTGCGAAGCTCATATAAATGAAGGCATCAGGGACCCGATAAAGGTATATGAATATCTCAACTGGTTTTATGTAGTTGAGGGAAACAAAAGGGTCAGCGTTCTAAAATATTATGATGCCTATTCCATCCAGGGCAAAGTGACACGGCTTGTTCCCAAAAGGGATGAGAGCGATGTCACCATTTCGATTTATTATGAGTTCCTGGATTTCTATAAAAAAACCGGCATCAATCTGATATGGTTCAGCAAAAGGAACTCTTTCAGCAAGCTGCTCAGTTATCTGGAAAACCTCGATCCCGGCCCGAATATAGACAATAAGTATAAGTATTTTACCAACTCCATATATCTTCCTTTCAGAAAGATCTACCTGGACCTGGGAGGACAGGACCTGCCGATAACAACCGGAGATGCATTCCTGGAATATATAACTGTCTACGGGATGCCCAGGGAAATAGACGAACAGAAAGTAAAGGGAAGGCTCAGCAGCTTTATTATTGAACTGGATCAGATGTGCAGCAATAAATCTGCTGATATACAGACGACACCGATAGATACCGGTGAAAGCCTGATCTCGACACTGACGACCTTCGTTATGCCAAAGAAACAACTGAAGGTTGCTTTTGTATATGCCAAGGATACAAAGACTTCAAGCTGGACATATGCCCAGGAAATGGGCAGGATCCATGTGAGCAAGGTCTTTGGTGAATCCATAAGCACGTCTTATGTTGATAATGTTCCCGAGACCCCGGAGGCATACCAGACTCTCAAGCAGCTGGCACTCGACGGAAATGATGTTGTTTTTGCCACCAGCCCGTCATTTATAAATGCCACGCTGAAAGCAGCACTGGAATACCCGGGCACCAAATTCCTCAACTGTTCGGAGACCCACTCGTTCAAACATGTAAACACATACTTCGGCAGGATATATGAGCCGAGGTTCCTGGCCGGAATAGCGGCAGGAGCCGTCACAAAAACCAACCTGCTCGGATATGTGGGGACTACCCCAATGCCGGGAGTTATAAACGGAATAAATTCATTTGCACTCGGAGCCAGGATGGTAAACCCGGACGTCAAAGTGAAAGTTATTTTCCTTAACCGCTGGGATGATATAAAACAGGCCGGCGCTGCAAGTGAAGCCCTGATCGCCCAGGGATGTGACGTGATATCTCACCATGATACGCTCTCGGACAGGAAGGTCACCGGCGAATACGGCGTGTATGCGGTTACCGAGGGTGACAATGGACGGATAAATGAGTATATAGCAGCGCCTGTATGGAACTGGGGCATATTTTACGAAAAAATACTCCGGAACCTTATGAAAGGTTCATGGAAACCGTTCGGTACCGAGCAGAAGGTGATCAATTTCTGGTGGGGCATGGACTCCGGCATAGTTGATTTCTTCTACTCAAGAAGGCTTGTGCCGCAGGAGACACAAAAGCTGATAGATTTTATGTCCAAAATGATAATAAATGGACTGTACCATCCATTTACAGGGCCTATCTACAGTCAGGACGGCACCCTTATGGTCAGGCAGGGTGAGGCCGCAACCAGGGAACAGATAATAGGCATGGACTGGTTTGTCAACATAATTGACAGCGAGCTCCCCAAAATAGAAGATCAGGCATAGTGAATGCGGCGTATGTCAGAATGTACAGTCCATCAGGTAATAGCCGTAAGCATTGACTATTGTGGTATCTTTGTACTGCATGATTCTTGGAAGGCGGCCGTAATTTAAATGCTGATGGCCATGGAAAAAGTATTTGGGTGAGTATGTGTCCAGCAGGGTGATAAAACTCCTGAATCCTGTGTGGCAGATATCGTTTCCGTCGCCAAGTCCGAAAGCAGGTGCATGGGTGAGGAGTATATCAAAACCGTTATGTTTTTTGATCGTGCGCCTGAGTTTTCGAATTCTCTTTTCCATCTGCTCATCGGTATACTGGAACTCCTTATTGCTGTAATTCATACTTCCCCCGAGCCCAAGGATCCTGACGCCTTTATATGTTACCAGCATACCGTCCGCTGATTCACAGCCCTCGGGAGGCTGCGTCAGATAGCTCCTGTCGTGATTGCCGGGCACATAATAAAGAGGGGCATTTATCATCGTTACCAGAAAGGATAAATATTCCGCTTTTAGATCACCGCATGACAATACCAGTTCTACATCCTTAAATCGTTCCCTGTCAAAATAGTCCCAAATGTAAGGTTCTTCATGGTCCGAAACAATAAGTATCTTCATTTTCACGTTTTTTCTCCAGCTTGATTTTTATATCTTTTAAGTATTATACTTGATTAAGATGATTTAAACAATAAATTGGAGAAAATGTAATGTAACGTGTACTGCTTTACGGAAAGTGATTTATATCAAAATGATTTACATACAGAGGAGGATATCCGGTGAAAGTAAATATCAAGCAACTGTACCGCAACGCTGAGGAATACTGCCAGAAAGAAATTGAGGTTTCCGGCTGGATACGGACCATAAGGGATTCCAAGAAGTTTGGATTTATCGAGCTCAATGACGGTTCATTCTTTAAGAACCTTCAGATAGTTTTTGAAGACGGTATTGTAAACAATTATAAGGAAATAGCAAAGTTGCCTCAGGGATCTTCGATCACAGCGCGGGGTACTCTCGTGGCAACGCCCGAGGCAAAACAGCCTTTTGAGCTCAAGGCATCCGAGATAGTGGTGGAGGGACTTTGTACTCCGGATTATCCGCTGCAGAAAAAGAGACATTCGTTTGAATTTCTGCGTACTATCGCACATCTAAGACCGAGAACGAATACTTTTTCAGCTGTCTTCAGGCTGAGAAATGCTGCTTCCTACGCCATACACCGCTTTTTCCAGGAGCGGGGATTCATATATGTTCATACCCCGATCATCACCAGCAGTGACTGTGAAGGAGCAGGTGAAATGTTCAGGGTAACGACCATGGACCCTGACAATATCCCAAGGTGCGAGGATGGAAGCGTTGACTTCACCAAAGATTTCTTCGGTAAACAGACAAGCCTTACGGTGAGCGGCCAGCTGACAGGTGAGGCCTATTGCATGGCATTTGGCAAGATATATACCTTCGGACCAACATTCAGGGCCGAAAACTCAAATACCGCAAGGCATGCCGCGGAATTCTGGATGATAGAGCCGGAGATAGCTTTTGCTGATCTGAATGATGATATGGCACTGGCGGAAGAGATGATGAAATATCTCATCAGTTACTGCCTGGAAAATGTACCTGAAGAGCTTGAATTTTTCAACACTTTCATAGACAATACACTGCTTGACAGGCTTAATCATATAGTACAGTCAGACTTTGAACGCCTGACCTATACGGAGGCTGTCAAAATCCTTGAGAAAAACAATGAGAATTTTGAATACCAGGTCAAATGGGGTTCCGATCTGCAGACAGAGCATGAGCGCTTCCTGACGGAGAAAGTATTCAAAAAACCCGTTTTCCTTACGGACTATCCCAAGGATATAAAAGCATTTTACATGAGACTCAATGACGACGAAAAGACAGTGGCCGCCATGGATCTGCTTGTACCCGGCGTAGGGGAAATCATAGGTGGCAGCCAGAGGGAAGAACGGTACGATATGCTTGTTAAGCGTATAGATGAGCTCGGTATGCGCAGGGAAGATTACAAATGGTATCTGGATCTGCGGAAGTATGGCGGTACAAAGCACGCGGGCTTTGGCCTCGGCTTCGAGAGGGCTGTTATGTACCTGTCCGGTATGGCTAATATCAGGGATGTTATACCTTTCCCCAGGACAGCAAAATCTGCGGATTTCTGATAAGATAAAAAATAAACATTCAGGTGAAGGAGGCGCGCATAATGGGCGAAGTGGTGAACGAGAACAACAGAGAGGACAAAATCAGGATCTCTGAGGAAGTAATTGCATCGATTGCAGGAATTGCCGCATCGGGCAACGAAAATCTGGCATCGATGGGCGGAAGCTTTGTTGACGGAATTGCAGGCATGCTTGGCAGAAAAGCGCCGGGCAAGGGTATAAAAGTGGATTTGAAGGATGATCAGGTCACGATAGACATGGCCGTTGTTATGCAGTATGGCTGCAAAATACATGAGGAAGCCCGTGATCTGCAAAACAGGGTACGCACCGCAGTCGAGGACATGACAGGACTTAAAGTCGTCAGTGTAAACATCAGTGTCCTGGGTGTGAACATCGGCAAGGAAACAAACAAAGTGGAGGTTATCGATGACATTTCTCCCAAGGCGTGATTTTCTGTATATTTAGTCTTGAAAAAAAGCATGGTTTAAAAGCGCCTTTGCCGGCAGCGGCGAATATATAAGATAAACGGGGTCGACTGGACATGAGATTTAAGATAGTTTCCTGCGAGGTTTTTGCAAGGCTTGTATATTCTGCTGCGGCAAGGTCTCCTCACATAGTGGATACGGAGTTTACTGCCCTGAGATCACATACAGAGCCTGAAAAGCTCAGAAGTCAGATACAGGCCATCATTGACAGGACGCCGGAAAATTATGATGCGATACTCCTGGGGTATGGCCTGTGCGGGAACGGAACGGCGGGGCTCAGAGCGCGTCGTGTTCCGCTGGTGATACCCAGGGCTCATGACTGCTGTACAATTTTTCTTGGCAGCCGTGCCGCTTTTCTGGAGCATTTCGGAAAAACGCCAAGCGCACAGTGGTCGTCGCTTTGCTACTATGAACGTCTCGGAGGATGGGAAAGCGGCGGCATCATGTCAGGGTCGGCCGAAGAACGGGACAAATATATGAAAGAACTTACTGACAGATATGGCCGTGATAATGCTGAATACATCATGGAAATGATGAAAGTGAGGAATGACGTGGGATTCCTCACTTTTATCGAACTTCCGGGACTTGAAGATAAGGCGGTTAAAGAATCTTTCACAGAGTATGCAGCCGGGATCGGAAAAGAGCCGCGTTTTGTCTCAGGCAGCACACGACTTATCGATATGCTGGTCTGCGGCTGCTGGAATGATGAAGAATTCCTGACAGTACCGGCAGGTTCAGAAATAAAGCCCATCTATGATCATGACAGAATAATCGGAGCAGGTCCTTAAAAATTATAAGTCGTCTGCAAAGATATTAGACATTGATGCAATATTTTCGTATTATCATATGAAATAAATTTCACGGATAAGGCCAAAGGAGATATGGTTATGGAAAGATTGCATCGTTCAAAAAGGAACAAGGTTCTGCTTGGAGTTTGCGGAGGTCTGTCCGAGTATCTGCACATAGATGCCGTCATCATCAGGATAGTATGTATTCTGACAATGTTAATGGGCTGGGGCATAATCGTTTATTTTGCGGCTGCACTTCTGATGCCGGCAGACAGTGATTATATGTATGATGAAAGGCAATGGAATGCTGGTTCGGATCACGGGACAGATTTTGACAATGATTTTTATAATGACGCAGACGACTGGGACCGGCCCGCCAGATATAACACTCAGAAAAGCAAATTTATTATCGGAGTCATCCTTGTTGGCGCAGGGGTCATGATGCTTGGCAGACAGCTGCTGCCTGGAGTGTTTGACCTCAGATATATGCTGCCGGTGTTCTTTATCATTTTAGGCGCGGTTATTCTGTACAGGGGCAGGAACTGAAAACAGGATGTACCCTGCAGGCTGCACCTGCTGATAGTTCGCATACATGACCCGGCCTTCTTCAAAAAAGATGTTTTATTCATGCCATTGCATAATCACCGCAGATACCGGAGGCAACACTTGCCTCCGGTATCTGTTTTTTTTTGCGCAGAACTTAAAAAACGGTATAATAGAAATCGTGACTTTATCCGATAAGATAAATGAATATTGTGATACTAAACCTCTCAACAGCAAAGGATGAAGCGATATGGATTTAGGGTCGGTTTTGGGTCTTGTTTTGGGAATAGCCTGTGTTGTTATTTCCATTTTCATCGCAGACGGACAGATGAGTTCTTACTGGGATCTGCCATCTGTGTTCATTACTGTAGGCGGAGGTATATGTTCTACTCTTATCCATTTCAGGCTCAAAGATTTAATCGGCATCGGAAAGCTTATGAAGCATATTTTTACGGATAAAGCCTCTTCAGCCAATGAAACGATTGAGATGCTTGTAAAACTTTCGGAGAAAACCAGGAGAGAGGGGCTTTTGTCCATCGAGCCAGAGCTGGAGGAAATGGATGATCCGTTCATAAAGCAATCCCTGCAGCTTGTCGTGGACGGCATAGAGTCTGAAACGATAAAGGATTTCATGGATACGGAGATCGAGAACATGCAGGAAAGACACAGCAAAGGGCAGGCGATATTCAATATGATGGCAGCCATTTTCCCTGCATGGGGAATGATAGGTACTCTTATCGGACTTATCAACCTACTGCTTAAACTCGATGATCCTTCCCAGATCGGACCGCAGATGTCAGTTGCACTGGTAACTACCTTTTATGGCAGTGTACTTTCCAATTTCATCTGTATTCCTATGGCCGGAAAGCTTAAGATGAAAAGCGATGAAGAAGTCCACATGAAAGAAATGATTGCAGAAGCAGTAATATCCATACAGGCCGGTGAGAATCCAAAAATGCTCGAACAGAAGCTCAGGATATTCCTGACGCCGGATGAAAGGAAGAAAGAAACTAAACACAATAAAAACGATGAAACGGACAATTCCGTATCAGCATAACAGGAGTGGATCGGATGAGCAGAAGGAAGAGACGGGATGACAGTTCAGGCGGGCCGTCGTGGCTGACAACATACAGTGACCTCGTGACACTGCTTCTCTGCTTCTTTGTACTCCTTTATTCATTTGCCATTGTTGATAAAGAGAAGTTTGAACAGGCAGCATCATCACTGAGGGCTGCATTCGGAAGTATCGGGAATCTTAGCCAGAGTTCCGGAGATACTCTGATAAGTCTGACTCCGTATCAAAAAGGAGACAGTATATTTGATATGCATGATATCGGTAATGGTGATGAAACAAAAGAAGATACAGAGGCCGGAACGGACAATGAAAAAGGAGGAGGAACACAGGGGGGCACCTATGTCAGCAATGTCCAGGAAAAAATACAGCACCTGATTGACGAGCTGGATCTGAATGAAAATATAAAGGTTATAGATGAGAAGTCTATGGTAATCCTGAGAATGGATTCAGTTATACTGTTTGACACGGGGAAAGCGGACATCAAGCCATCGGCCAAGGATGTGATCAGGAGAATAGGTGAGATACTGAAGGATCTTGATACTGATATACTGGTACAGGGCCATGCTGACGACCGTCCCATAAATACCAGGGAATTTCCGTCGAACTGGGAACTGTCTACGAAAAGAGCAACGAATGTCGTCAAATTTTTAATCAATGAATGCGGCGTGGATCCCAAAAATCTGACAGCCACAGGAAATGCTGAGTTTAAACCCATTGTTCCCAATGACAGTGAATACAACAGGGAGAAAAACAGAAGGATAGATATAGCAATTCTGAAATAGAACGTACTGTAAAATCATGACGATATTACAGACCGCCAAAGGTAAAAATGAACCGGATATATTATATATATCCGGTATTTTTTGTGGTAAAATAGGAAAGGAGAATTAAGACAAAACGACACACCTCGGCAGGGAGCATTCCTTTACGGCAAAGGTATGTCCCCTGGAAGAAAGGATTATGCAGAAAGAGAGGGAGAAAGGGACATTTCTGAGTTATGCTCCAGCGTTGCACTGTCCCTTAACATTATGACGGAGATAATACTGGCGTCTGCCTCGCCCAGAAGAAAGGAACTGCTGAGCCAGGCAGGGATACCATTTAAAGTAATGCCGTCAGGGGTAGATGAAAAGAATGCCCGTTTGACCGGCTCTCCTGAAGAGAAAGCAGTACAGCTGGCATACATGAAGGCAGCGGATGTAGCAGGTAAAATTGACAGAGGACTTGTACTGGGTGCCGATACCACAGTTGTATGTGATGATGATATTTTTGGAAAACCCGCTGATGAAAATGATGCCCGCCGTATGCTGGAAAAGCTAAGCGGAAGAGAACATCTTGTAATTACCGGTATAGCTGTGATCGATGCTTCGAACGGCAGATCACAAACCGGTTATGAAGTGACAAGGGTAAGGTTTTCTCCGCTGACGCAAAGGGAGATCGAAGTATATATAAAATCAGGGGAGCCGTTCGGCAAAGCAGGAGCCTACGCGATACAGGGAAAGGCAGCTCTGTTTGTTGAGAGCCTGCACGGATGCTATTCAAATGTGGTTGGGCTGCCGCTGAACAGATTGTATCGTATATTGCAGGATTTCGACGTATCAATTTTCTAAAAAATATAACTATTAGAAAAATTGCCAGAAAGTTGAAAATATATGTATAATATTGGTATAATAAAGGGAGTGATGTGTAATTAATTTTTAAGAAATGCGGGGTTGACCAAATTGGAATACAGACTTAGAATGAAGGATATACCAGCTAGTGAGAGACCTTATGAGAAGCTTGAGAAATATGGTCCTGAAACATTGTCGAATGCTGAACTGCTGGCTGTCATAATAAGGACAGGCAGTGCGGAAGAAACATCTGTGGCTCTGGCCCAGCGGTTATTGTCACTTGGTGAAAACAGGGGAGGACTTGCACATCTCCATGACCTGTCAATAGAAGAACTGAGGAAAACAAAGGGCATAGGACGTGTCAAATCACTGCAGATAAAAGCGGTGCTGGAGCTCTCGAAAAGGCTCTCCGCCTCACTGATAAACAATAATAAAGTGACCATCAAGTCTCCGGCTGAAGTAAGCATGCTGCTTATGGAGGAGATGAGATATCTGAAAAAGGAAGTTTTCAAGGTAATCCTGCTTAATACGAAGAACCACATTATAAAGTATCTGAATGTATCGGTGGGAAGCCTGAATGCTTCCATAGTGCATCCGCGTGAGGTGTTCAGCGAAGCTGTGAAATCAGGCTGTTCGGGTATACTGCTGGTTCATAACCACCCAAGCGGTGATCCGGAGCCAAGCAGGGAAGACATCGAGACCACGTACAGGCTGGTTAATGCAGGAAATATACTGGGGATTAAAGTCCTCGATCACGTAATCATCGGGGATGGAAGATACATAAGTTTAAAAGAGCAGGGGCTGATGTAGTCATTGTGGACAGGCTCGTGCCTTTCATAGAAAACTGGGAGGATTAAATATGGGAGTATTTGCAAGAGACATAGGGATAGATCTGGGAACGGCCAACACACTGGTCCATGTTAAAGGCAAAGGCATAGTTATCAGGGAGCCTTCTGTGGTGGCAATCAATAAAAATACGAAAGCGATCCTGGCTGTTGGTGATGATGCAAAGAACATGATCGGCAGGACTCCGGGCGATATAGTAGCTATCAGACCTATGAAGGATGGCGTTATCGCGGATTTTGAAATCACTCAGAGCATGTTGAAATATTTTATCAAGAGAGCGATGGGCACCGGTTTCGTATCCAAACCGAGAGTTGTTATATGTGTACCGTCCGGTGTAACGGAAGTCGAAAAAAGGGCTGTGGAGGAGGCGACACTTTCAGCAGGCGCCAGGGAAGCATACCTCATTGAAGAGCCTATGGCAGCTGCAATTGGTGCCAATCTCCCGGTGGAAGAACCTTCAGGAAGCATGATAGTCGATATCGGCGGGGGTACCAGCGAAGTTGCAGTGATATCTCTCGGCGGCATTGTGACGAGCAAATCTCTGAGAGTGGCTGGTGACGAACTCGACGATGCAATAGTTCTGTTTGTCAAAAAAGAATATAATCTCATGATTGGTGAGAGATCTGCCGAACAGATCAAGATGACCATAGGAAACGCTTATCTCAAACCAAAGGAAGAATATATGGAAGTAAGAGGCAGAGACCTGATCACGGGCCTGCCCAAGAATATTACATTGTCATCAAGCGAAATAAACGAGGCATTAAAGGAGCCCATAAATTCGATAATAGACTCCATAAAATATACACTGGAGAAGACTCCTCCGGAACTGGCTGCAGATATCATGGACAGGGGCATCATGCTGGCAGGCGGCGGAGCACTTCTGAGCGGCCTGGATACTCTTATCAAGGAAGAGACAGGCATGCCTGTTACAATTGCAGAAAATCCGCTGGACTGCGTAGCTATCGGAGCAGGAAGGGTGCTTGAAGAGATCGAGACACTCAAGCGTGTTCTGATTACGCCCAGAAAACTGAAATAGAGAGGGGACTTATCTCTTGCCGCGCTTCTTCAAAAGCAAATGGTTCATAGTGTCCCTGATTACGATCGTATTACTTATTGTAATGGGGGTTACAGCAAGCAGAAGCAGCAGTATGAACTGGCTTAGCGATATACTTGCCATGCCGCTGAAACCGGTACAGACGTTTTTTACTTCGGCAGGACAGAAAATCGGTGACTTTTTTGCCTATTTTCAGGATATTGATAAGCTGAGAGAGGAAAACAGTACACTTAAGGCAGAAATTGCGGAGCTGAAGGAAGAAAACAGGAAATATTCAGAACTGAAATCAAAAAATGATGAATTGCGGCAGGCATTGAAGCTTAAAGATGAGTTCGATGATTACAGTATAGTGGGCGCAAATATTATTGCGGCGGAACCTGGAAACTGGTTCCATGTATTTAAGGTAGATGTGGGTGAACGTGACGGGATAAAGGTCGATTCTCCTGTAGTAACGGCATCAAGAGGTCTTGTGGGCAGAGTTATGGATACGGATTCGGCCACATCCAATATACAAACGATCATCGATGAAGAAAGTGCAGTTTCCGGCTGGATTGCCAAATCCGGCGGTGGCCATGCAATAGTAAAAGGTGATCTTCAGCTTAAGGAAAAAGGTCTTTGCAAACTGGTATATATTCCTATCGAAGTAGATGTCGAAGCAGGTGATATTGTAGAGACCTCGGGGATAGGAGGCATTTATCCGAAAGGCATTGTAATTGGCAAGGTCATTGAAGTAAGAAAAACCAACAGTGAGCTGGACAGATATGCGATCATTCAGCCCGCTGCCGATTTTAAAAGCCTGGAAGAGGTGTTTATCCTAAAATCGGGGAAAAATAACGATACGGGCAGTGCTGACAAATGAGAAGAAAGTTTATCTTTTACTTCATATTTATAATCCTGTTCTTGCTGCTGCAGACAACTCTGCTTCAATATATTACGGTCCATGGAGTCATTCCCAACCTGCTGATCACATTTGCCGTAGTTACCGCACTGCTCAGAAACAGCACTGAAGGAGCCGCGGTAGGACTGATATCAGGAATGTGCCTGGATATGCAGTTTGGACCCATAAAAGGTCTTTATGCTTTGTTGGGCCTTTACCTGGGAATAGCGGCAGGTTCAGTAAACAGGAGGATGTTCAGGGAAAATCTGATGGTTGTTATATTCTTTACTTTTCTATATTCTGTTGCCTATGAATCTGTCGTTTACATAGTAAATAACATAATGTCGGGTGACATACACTTCATATTTGCGTTAACGACAGTGATATTGCCGGAGGCAATATATAACAGTGCCATATCAGTACTGCTGTTTCCCCTGGTTCTGAAAGCAGGCAGGTGGTTCGAAGCAGCAGATGTTAAAGCAAGGAAATACTGATATATCTGCGTGCATTAAGGAGGCGACAGGCTTTGGATAAGAAACTGAAAAACAGATATCTGATTCTCAGCCTTGGATTCATGGTATTTGGAATAATAATCGTATTCCGCCTTTTTAACCTGCAGATAGTCGAAGGCGAAAAGTATGTGACCAATACTCAGAAAAAGATCCTTAAAGAGGGAGAGATAGAAGCTCCCAGGGGCAAAATAATCGACAGATACGGAGTGCCTGTTGCTGTAAACAGACAGGGCTATTCAGTGTATATCGTAAAAACGAATACTACCACATCGGAAATGAACGAGATGCTGCTCAAACTGGCTGAACTTCTGGAAGCGAATGGAGACAGTCAGGCTGACAGTTTTAAAAAGTATCTGCTGTTTGACCCCATCCGTTTCAACGACCTGACGGAGAAAGAAATATATTCCTGGCAGACGAATCAGGACAGGCTTAATATTAAAGAAGAAGATGTCTGTGATACTGCTGATGAACTTTTTAAATATCTGCGGAATGAGAAATTTAAAATAGACCCTTCATATACTGACGAACAGGCTTATAAGATAATGAATCTCAGATATGAGATACTGATCAACAACTGGAACTTTACATCCGGGGCGATGGTACAGCTGGCCAGAGATGTCAGCACAGAGACCGTGGCAGAGATAGAAGAAAGAAATCATGAATTTCCCGGTATAATTACGATGATTGAGCCGGTCAGGGAGTATATCGACGCGTATAACGTGGCACATGTGCTCGGTTATATCAGATCCATAAATTCAAAGCAATATGACGAGCTCAAGGACGAAGGTTATGACAACAACGACCTCATCGGACAGACCGGTGTTGAAAAAAGTGCCGAAAGATATCTCCGGGGAAAGAACGGCAAAATAAGCATTGAACTTGACGGCGACGGCAGGCTTACACGAAAGGTTGTGACAGCAGAGGCTGTTCCGGGCAGTGATGTCGTACTGACTATTGATACAGAACTTCAAAAAGTAGCTATGGAATCCCTGGCACGCAATATTGAGAAAATCAGAAATGATAAGCAGGGCCCCAATTATGGTGATGCATATTCCGGGTCAGCCGTTGTCCTGGATGTGAACTCAGGAGACGTGCTGGCGATGGTAAGCTATCCCAGCTATGATCCGTCCATATACCTGGCAGGTTCAGATGATGTGGAGGCTCAGAAAACGATAATTGAACTGACGAAGGATGAATATAAGCAAAAAGCACTGCTGAACAGGACAATACAGGAAATTTACGCACCTGGTTCTACGTTTAAGCCGATAACGGCCATTGCCGGCCTGGAAAAGGGCGTCATAACGCCCCAATCAAATAACATAGTCGACAAAGGCCATACCTATATAGGCGGAAGATATCTGTACTGCCTTGAAAAGCCGGATTACGGCCACGGTGTCCTCAGCCTGAAAAGAGCGCTGGAGACATCATGCAATATGTACTTCTATGAACTTGGCACCAGGACAGGTATAGAAGAACTGACAAAATGGGCTAATTATTTCGGACTGGGCAAGAAAACGGGCATCGATCTGCCAAATGAAGTATCTGGTATGATGTCGTCAATAGAACTGAAAAAGCAGCTCAGAAATGACGTCTGGAGACCTGCAGATACGGCGCAGGTTTCCATCGGCCAGTATGACAACGCATTCACGCCGCTGCAGCTGGCAAATTATATAGCAGCACTTGCAAACGGCGGCAAATTATATACGCCTCATGTCATTAAAGAGGTCATTAAATACGACGGTTCAGTTGTTAACAAGGCTGAACCCGAGTATACACAGATACCGGTTAAAGAGTCAACCATTGCTGCAGTTAAGGAAGGAATGGTTGCCGTTACCACATCGATAGACGGTACCGCACAGAAAGCTTTTATTGGTCTGCCGTTCGAGGTCGCAGGAAAAACCGGTTCAGCTCAGACAAAAAGCGGCGGCGGCCGCTCGCCGAATGGACTTTTCGTCTGTTACGCTCCTGCAGATGATCCTCAGATTGCCATTGCTGTCGTAATTGAAAGAGGTGTATGGGGGTCCAATGCAGCCCCGGTAGCAAGAGATATAATTGATGAGTATTTTGGACTGAAGTCTGCAAATTACGGAAGTTCAGATTTAAAGCCTGAACAGGCAGTGTTCACGCCATGACCGCAGGCATAAAACCTGACTGGAATTAACCGGCTGTTTGCCCCAAATAGTTTTGCCTGAATATCATTTTTGGCTTGTCTATCTCCATAAATAATGCAATAATTATTTATGTGAATCAAAATCACATGCAGGGGGTTCGGCCAATGGAAGACAACATCATCAGCTTTAAGGCCACGGTGAACGGACTGATACTTTTAATGCGGGAAGAAGACGATTTTGATGCAATTCTGGAAGCAATAAGCAAGAAACTGGAGACTTCCGGAAGATTTTTCAAAGGCGCAAGCCTTGACGTAAAGTACCGCGGCAGAAAGTTAAGCAGTGAACAGGAGCGTTTAATCTCGAAACTTATTGAGAATAAGGCTAATGCGGAAGTTACTAGCTTCACGGAGGATGAATCGTCCAATGAAGCAGAACATGAGCCGGCAGAACAGGACAGGTCAATAGAAAAACCAAGGATGAAACTGCTGTATTTCAAAGGCCTTGAAGAGGGTATGACAAAATTCTACAAGGGAACTGTCAGATCGGGTACTCTTGTAAGTTATGAAGGAAATCTTGTAATCATTGGTGATGTGAATCCCGGCGGGGAGGTAATAGCTGCCGGCAACGTTATAGTGATGGGGTCGCTCCGGGGTATGGTTCATGCCGGTGCGGACGGCAACAAGGAGGCTGTTGTTGCAGCGCTTTCACTGCAGCCAACGCAGCTTCGTATCGCTGATGTGATAACGCGACCTCCGGATACGGCAGAGCCAAGGCAAGGGCTGCTGCCTGAAATAGCGTTTGTAAAGGACGACCTGGTATATATAGAAACATTTCTGCCTCAATACAAATAGGAAGACAAATAAGAAGGGAAATAGCAAAAAACAACTACATTTGACAAAATATTTTTAAAACTGTATATTTTACATAAGCATGTAAATAATGAGCAGCATCGCAAACTACCTGTCTCAGGTACATAGGAGGTATTCGGATGAGTGAAGTCATAGTTATCACATCGGGAAAGGGCGGGGTCGGCAAGACTACGACGACAGCAAATATTGGCACAGGACTGGCATTATCCGGCAAGAAGACGGTATTAATAGATACGGACATAGGTCTGAGAAACCTGGATGTTGTAATGGGATTGGAAAACAGGATAGTATACGATCTCGTAGATGTCGTGGAGGGAAACTGCCGCGTCAAGCAGGCGCTGATAAAGGATAAGCGTTTCGAAGGGCTTTATCTTCTTCCTGCTGCCCAGACAAGGGATAAAACAGCAGTTGCTCCTCAGCAGATGATGAAGCTCTGTGATGAGCTGAGAGAAGAATTTGACTACATACTGATAGACTGCCCCGCAGGTATAGAGCAGGGGTTTAAAAATGCCATTGCCGGTGCTGACAAAGCTATTGTGGTGACAACACCCGAAGTTTCTGCAGTAAGGGATGCAGACAGGATCATTGGCCTGCTGGAGGCAAATGAAATAAGAAATCCGAAACTGCTCATAAACAGGATGCGTGTTGATATGGTCAAAAGAGGAGATATGATGTCCATTGACGATATCATAGATATACTTGCGATCGGGCTTATCGGTGTCGTACCCGACGATGAAAAGATAGTAGTTTCGACAAACAGGGGTGAGCCTGCCATTACAGATGAAAGGTCATTGGCAGGACAGGCTTACAGGAACGTGGTCAGACGAATAAAAGGTGAAGATGTGCCGTTCATGACCTTTGATACAGAGCAGGGGTTCATGACGAAACTTAAAAAATTGTTTGGCCTGAAGGCGAACTGAAGAGGAGGTATAAAATGCTGCTCGATTTAAGTAAAATATTCGGCAAACCGAAGAACTCCAAGGATGTTGCCAAGGAACGACTCAAACTGGTGCTGATCCACGACCGGGCCAATGTATCGCCGCAGTTTCTGGAAATGCTGAAAAGTGAGATTATAAAGGTTATTACAAATTATATGGATGTGGATGAAAGTGCATTGGAGATCCAGCTCACCAGGACAAAAAGCGACGACGGAGAGAGCGTGGTGCCTGCACTTTATGCAAATATACCAATAAAAAATATACGAAACAGCGGGAAATAAGGTAACAGTTCAGTTATGAATATTGCTCTCATAGCACACGACAATAAAAAGGAGCTCATGGTTGAGCTATGTATTGCATACAAGACCATTCTGCAGCAGCATAATCTTTATGCGACAGGAACGACTGCGTCCTACATCATTGAAGGAGCGGGCCTGCCGGTATACAGATTCTCGCCGGGGTCACTTGGAGGCATGCAGCAGATAGCAGCAAGGGTGTCACTGAATGAAATCGACATGGTCATTTTCCTCCGGGATCCGGTTAATCCGAAAAAGACCGAACCTGATATAAATTCGCTTTTAAGGCTTTGTGACATGAGCAATATACCATTTGCCACAAACATAGCCACAGCTGAGGTACTGATCAGGGGCCTCGAGCGCGGAGACCTCCAGTGGAGAGAGTATATAAGCAAACAATAGGGCCATTATGGTAAAATGAGAACACAGGCGTATATGCCTGTGTTTTTGTTTATTACATTGTGTATACATAAATGACCTGTAATTTTAATATAATTTACCGAAGGAACCGGCATATTCATCCGGAATAACCAGAATACAGGAGATGAGGATATGGACAGTTATATGTCGCGTCAAAGATACACCAGGCGCCGCACGGCTTCATACAGAAGGCCGGGCATAACTGCAGGGATAGCCGGAAGACCGGGGATAAATATGAAAAGAGGTCGGCTCCGCAGGATCATAGTTTTGCAGACGATAATCTGCATAACTCTGTTTTTTGTTGTTTTTGCAGCAAAGATGATCAATATTCCTGCCGGCAGATTTATCACTGACAATGCCAGGTATATTCTGGAACACAATGTGGGACTGAAGAATATTTATACATATGCGCAGTCACTTGTCACGAATATAAGGGAAAGCATTGCATTGGGAAATGAGGACAAGAGGCAGAACGATCAGGCAAATGAAAAAAATGGCAAGTTAGCGGATGAAACAGGAAAATCGGAATCAGTTACGGATCCGGCATCCGCAGGCGAAGATAAAGAAATCACTGCTGCTTTGTCCGGCGTAACGGGTGCTCCCGGTACAGTGAATGCTTCCTCAGGCATTGACATCGGATATGATACAGACAGCGCAGAAGATGAAGGATACGGACAAACCGGTGTGCTGTCGGCAAGCAGCAGCGGACATGAGTCAGCTGATGCTTCCGGAACAGGCGGGAATCCTGTTTATGTCATGACAGAGCCTGTGGAAGGCAGGCTTGCCACTCCGTTCGGCGAGATTGAAGCGGCAGCGGGCATGTGGAAAATGCATAACGGCATTGATATAGCAGTTGAAGGGAAGAGCGATGTGAAAGCGGTACTGGACGGACAAGTGACTGAAGCCGGCTCTGCCCCCGGATACGGAAGATTTATAAAGGTGCGGCATGAAGATGGACTTGTTACCGTATACGCCAATTGCAGCAACATAAACGCAGATATAGATGATATTGTGAAAAAAGGAGATGTAATTGCCGGAATAGGAGGGGAACGGGTATCCGGAGGATGCCATCTCCATTTTGAAGTATGGCACAACAACGTTCCTGTCGATCCGCTCGATTACGTAAGCATTGGCTTCAGGTGAGACTTAACATAGGGGAAACGGAAGTCAGAATAAATATTACTTCTGTAATAATGCCGGTATTTATGCTGATTGCCGGCCTGATGGAGGAGTATGCCGCAGCATTTTTATCAATGCTGGCGCATGAGCTCAGCCATCTGGCGGCTGCGTCAATATGCGGAGCAAAGGCCGGCATCATAAATATTTCTGTTTTGGGATTCTCTGCGGTGATCAGGGACGGAAACTGCAGCAGAAAAGAACAGATCCTTATATATTCCTCGGGACCGGTTTTTAATCTTCTGGTATTTGCTGCTGCAGCCCTTGCAGACCATTTAATCCGTGGAGATCAGAAAGTACTCAGGCTCCTGTCTGCATCAAACCTTTTCCTGGCACTTTTCAATCTCCTTCCTGTACTGCCCCTTGACGGAGGCAGGCTGATACTTGGACTGCTGGCGGAAGACATGGGGATTATGGCTGCCGGAAGGCTGCTTCGTAAGCTGGCATGGTTTATTTCTGTACCGGCAGGGCTTTTGGGAATATACCAGTTCTGTATTTCTTCGTTCAATATAAGCCTGATGGTAACAGCGCTTTATATAATGATCATATCAATGACCGGCAGATTGGAGAGTGCATTGATGAATATCAGACAGTTGGTTTACAGAAAATCCAGACTCATGAAAAAAGGAATGTATCCGGCAAGGGATATTGTTGTGCTCAAGAGGGCAAAACTCAGTGAATCGCTGAAAAGTATGGACTTTGACAGGTTCCATATCATTTATGTGCTCGATGATAATCTGCGCATCATTGGTTTGTTTACTGAAAACGAGATTATCGATGTATTGACAGGCAGCAGCGACGACCTGACATTTGGACAACTGGTTGAACTGAGACGTTCTGACCCTGATAAAGACCTGATAACCGGCAAATAGCGGGACGGGACAGGGGGGCAGGTTATTTGTCCAGGTTGCTGAGACAAGAAACTGTCCCCCTGTCCCGGTCTACAACAATATATTGTAATCTGACTGCAATAAATATAAAATATATTACAAACCGAAGGCAACACCGTAATGTCACGCATTCAGGCGGGACAACGATTTGCCCGGACAGGCGGATGGCATGTCTGCCGCTTTGCTGAAACACTGCTGACGCAGAGAATTTTTCTGGAGGGAAGAATTTCTTTGGAGCAAAGTGCTCGAAGGGTGGTTTATGATGCTTATAAAGGCTGCTTTAAAATTCAGAAATATTTTGATACTTGCTGCCGGTGTTTTTTTAACGGCAGGTGCTGCAGTATATATGCCTGATGCTTCATGGCTGTCCTGGATCGTCGGTGCGGCAGGTGCCATTGCATATACGGCCGGTGTCGCCGGTACGCTGAAAAGCACAGATTTTCAGCGCGAAGCAGCCCTGGCAGAGAAACTTGAAGGCATAGAAAGGCTAAATCGGGAATGCCATGACCTGTACAGGAAGATATCGCGGCGCCTGGGGAAAAATCTGAGGAACAAGGTAATCCGTGTGCTGAGGTTAAAGGATGAACTGATGCACTATTTCGATGAATATTGCGAAGATCCCGTCAAGCAAAGGATAATCGAACAGTCGCTGAAACTTGTAATCGCATACATAAGGCTGGCAGGAAACTATGCCGACAGGATGAGGGAGCTTTCAAGCCAGAATCTCAGCGAACTTGAACAAAGGATAAATGTCAACAACAGGAAGCTTGGATCACTGAAAAGCTATCAGGCTGTGCTGGAGCTTACAAAGACGGTGGAAATGGACGAAAAGCTTCTGCAGAGGCTCAAAGATGAAAGAAAAGAGCTCGAAATGGTCAGTGTACGGCTGGATCAGATCGAAAGCAGCATAGATAGCTTCAAGCACAGGATACTGTCAGATGACATGTCAGATCCTGAAACGGAAGAGATCGAGGATGCAATTAATGAAGCTACCGCTCTTGACAATGCGCTCAATGAGCAGCGGAAGTACAGGCAGCGCGGCCGGCTGTGACGGGAAATACGCCCTCGCATATCTCCCTGGTGGATTTGGGACGGTTCATCGTATACAGGTGTATCCCGTCCGCACCTTCCTTAATGAGTTCACTTATCTGGCGGACTGCATATTCTATACCGGCCTTTCTCATATCTTCCGGGTTATTTTGATATTTATCCATCATCAGAACCAGCTTTGCAGGTATAGAACAGCCGCTTTTAGCAGTGATGGACTTTATCTGGTCAGCTCTGAATACAGGCATGATGCCTGCTTCTATGGGACAATTGATGCCTTTTGCCCGTACTCTCTCAATAAAGTCGAAAAACAGCCTGTTGTCGAAAAACAACTGTGTTATAAGGAAATCGACGCCGGCATCCACTTTCTCCCTAAGGTGTTCTATATCCTCACTGATCCTTTTTGAATCTACGTGGCCTTCAACATACGCTGCAGCCGCGATGCAGAAATTATTGACGCTCCTGATATGGCGAACCAGTTCATAAGCGTGTTTATAAGCACCCCTGCTGAAGTCGAAATCCGGCTGGTCTGCCGGAGGATCGCCCCTTAACGCCAGGATGTTTTCAAGACCTGATGCATGCATTGAATCCAGCATTTCACTGATTTCATCCCTGGTATGCCCGACACATGTAAAATGTGCCATGCTTTCTATGCCATTGAGATTCTTTATTCTCGATGCTATCTCAAGCGTACGGCCTTTCCTGCTTCCTCCCGCTCCATAGGTCACACTGATGTAATCAGGCCGCAGAGCTTCAAACTGTTCCAGGTGGTCGTATACAGACTCCAGCGGAACATCGGGCCTGGGGGGAAATATCTCAAAGGATATCACAGGTTTTTTCTTCCTGAACGTTTCAATTATTTTCATGGCAATGCCTCCATTGATTTTATCAAATTCATTATAACACCATCCAAGTTACTGTCAAGTACAACTAAATAACTGTTAAATACAATTATTTAGACGAGGATTCCGGCTGCAAGTTCTTTTCATCACCTTTGTTTTCTGTTGCAGTTTATCACTCAGTAGTTTAAAATAAAATGAATATAATTCGATGGATGTAAATAATTCAGTATATTATATATTCGGGTTATTGGAGGTTATTTATGTTCAGGATAGTTAAAAAGAAAGTACTTAATCCGTCAGTTAAACTGCTGGAGATAGAAGCACCGTTTGTAGCGAGGAAAGCCGAGCCCGGACAGTTCATAATTCTCAGGGTCAGTGACGAGGGTGAAAGAATCCCTTTAACCATAGCCGATTACGACAGAGAAAAAGGAACAGTAACGATAATATTCCAGGAAGTCGGGAAAACAACCATGCTCCTTGGGGCGCTTGAAGAGGGCGACTATATACTTGATTTTGTCGGACCATTAGGAGTACCAAGTCACCTGGAAGGCATTAAGAGAGCAGCTGTTGTCGGCGGCGGCCTGGGGACTGCCATTGCATATCCGCAGGCAAAGAAGCTGCACAGCCTTGGTGCTGAGGTAGATGTGATAACAGGTTTCAGAAACAGCAGCCTCATACTGCTGGAGGACGAACTTAAAAAAGTCAGCAACAGGCTGTTCATCACCACCGATGACGGTTCCAACGGCAATAAGGGCTTTGTCACGGATGTACTGAAGAAATTGCTGGAGGAAGGAAACAAATATGACCTGGTAATCGCCATAGGTCCGCTGATTATGATGAAGATGGTATCGCAGCTGACAAAGCAATATGGCGTAAAAACCATAGTAAGCATGAATCCGGTCATGATTGACGGTACAGGGATGTGCGGAGGCTGCCGTGTAACGGTTGGCGGAAAAATAAAGTTTGCATGTGTGGACGGGCCTGATTTTGACGGCCACGAAGTGGATTTTGACGAGGCGATGAGAAGGCAGGCCATGTACAGGGTACAGGAGAAGAAATCGCTGGAGGATCATGTGTGCAGATTAGGGGGTGTATTCAATGCCTGATATGTCACTGGAAAAGGTTAAAATGCCCGAGCAGGATCCCAAAGTTAGAAGCAGCAATTTCAATGAAGTAGCTCTCGGATATACTGAAGAGATGGCTCTGAAGGAGTCGCAGCGGTGCCTTAACTGCAAAACCAGGCCCTGTGTGTCAGGGTGTCCTGTAAATGTACAGATTCCTGATTTCATCAGGCTGATCAGAGAAGGCGATTTTGAGGGCGCATATAACAAAATAAAAGAAACGAATAATCTTCCGGCAATATGTGGAAGAGTATGCCCGCAGGAATCGCAATGCGAAAAGCTGTGTGTGAGAGGCAAAAAAGGAGAACCTGTCGGTATCGGAAGGCTCGAAAGATTTGTTGCCGACTGGTATATGGCCAACCGGGAGACAAGAGCAAAAGCCGTTGAAAAGAACGGCAAAAAGGTCGCGGTAATAGGTTCAGGACCTGCAGGACTGACCTGTGCAGGGGATCTTGCCAAGAAAGGCTATGATGTAACGATATTTGAAGCATTTCATGTGCCCGGAGGAGTCCTGATGTATGGCATACCCGAATTCAGGCTTCCCAAGGCGCTGGTGCAGAAGGAAATAGATACGGTGCGCAGCCTCGGAGTAAAAATAATGACCAATATGGTCATCGGGAAGGTGCTGACACTTGAGGACCTGAAGAATGAAGGATTCGAAGCCGTATTTATAGGCAGCGGAGCCGGCCTTCCGAAGTTCATGGGTATTCCCGGTGAAAACCTGAATGGCGTCTATTCAGCAAATGAATTCCTTACCAGGATCAATTTAATGAAGGCGTACAAGTATCCGCAGACCGATACTCCGGTCAAAGTTACCGGGAACGTTGCGGTGGTCGGCGGCGGAAATGTTGCTATGGATGCTGCCAGATGCGCGAAAAGGCTTGGCGCCAAAAATGTCTATATAGTTTACAGGCGTTCCGAAGATGAGATGCCGGCAAGACTTGAAGAAATACATCATGCCAGAGAAGAAGGTATCGTTTTCAGGCTTCTGACTAATCCCATCAGGATCATAGGCACTGATGACGGCTGGGTCAGCGGTATGGAGTGTGTTGAGATGGAGCTTGGTGAGCCGGATGCATCCGGCAGAAGAAAGCCTGTGAAAAAACCTGGTTCGGAGCATATATTGGAGGTCGGAACAGTCATCATAGCCATCGGCCAGTCGCCGAATCCTCTGATAAAGTCAGCCACTCCGGGCCTTAAGACACAGGAATGGGGCGGCATCATAGCGCAGGATGAAACAGGCGCAACCAACATTGAGGGAGTGTATGCCGGAGGTGATGCTGTCACAGGAGCAGCTACGGTTATACTTGCAATGGGTGCCGGCAAAAAGGCTGCAAAAGCTATAGATGAATATCTCAGGAACAAGAAATAAGTTCATGGGCAGAATGATTCAGCCTCCCGTACTTCGCGGCATGGGAGGCTGATGTTGTTCAGATCGGTTAAGGCATATTTTGCTGGCGGGATAATAATGCAAATACTCTTGACAAGAAAGCGGAGCGTCCTGTATAATAGCTTTTGCCTGATGATTCAGGGCAGAACTGAATATGCGGGATTAACTCAGTGGTAGAGTGTCACCTTGCCAAGGTGAAAGTCGCGAGTCCGAATCTCGTATCCCGCTCCACCGCAGAAACCAGTTAATCTGGTTTCTTGCATGCGGGTGTAGTTCAATGGTAGAACATCAGCCTTCCAAGCTGATTGCGTGGGTTCGATTCCCATCACCCGCTCCACATGACCCGGAGAAACGAAATATGTTTCTTCGGGTTTTCTTATCTGCCCCTCATCATATAAGATCCGCATTATAAGATCCGCAGCTTTCGTTTACGGATCAGCCGATTAATAATTTTTTAAGATTGAAGAATAAAGCAATAATATAATATGACCACTCAGCCGATACATTTAATAGCTGTTCTTTTTATTGAAATCTCAATATGTTGTATTATTTTCAATTTTGGTATAATATTTGGTATAATAAATAAAGACAAACGGAGGTGAAAATATGTCTGTTGATATATTGAAAGATATTGCAGCCGCAGAGTCCCAGGCGGAGAAGATAGAAGAGGACGCTGTGAAGAAAGCCAGGGAAATTACAGCAGCGGCCAAAAAGGAGGCTTCCGATCTGAAGGTCAGGCTGATGCAGGAAGCTGAAAAACAGGCAGGTGGTATGTTAAAAGCCTCCGAAGAGAAAGCACATCAGAAAATAAGCGAGATGGATATGCAGATCCAGGCCCAATGTGACGATATAATAAAAAACTCTGGCGCAAAGCTTGAAAAAGCAGTCGACTTCATAGTTGGAAGGATCGTGAATTCATGATCGTCAAAATGAACAAGATCACCATACTGGGGATCGGATACCAGCGGGAGGCTCTTGTGGACAGCCTTATGAAAATAGGTGCTGTCGAAATAAACACAGAAGATGCCGGACAATACGAAGAGCTGGCCCAAAATCCAAATCTGCAGCAGGAGCTGTCTGATGTCGGCGCAATGATGTCTGATGTCCGTACAGCACTGGAAAGCCTTAACAAATACTGCCCCGAAAAGAAGCCATTGTTTTCTGCCAGGCGTGAAATTACAAGTGCTGAATTTGAAAGCATCATGGAACACCGGGACAGAATATGGGATTTGGCTAAAACGATAAATGACGCGGAGAGTCGTCTCGCAAAGCTGAAAAATGATGAGAACAGAATCAGCAATCTCATTTCATCGCTTATTCCATGGAGCGATTATGAGCTGCCTCTTGAAATGACAGGGACCCGCAGGACAGTTATAATACCGGGGACTATACCAGCCGGAACCGACTGGGGTAACATAACATACGAACTGGAAGAAAGAGAGCCATATTGTCAGCTGAATATGCTGCATTCGGATAAGGATCAGTACTATTGCTGCCTGATAGCTTATGCCGATTCACAGCAGGAATGTATGTCATTTCTTAAAACACTGGGTTTCAATAAAGTTTCATTCCACGGCCTGACAGGCACTGTCAGGGAAAATATCGAAAAACTCAATGCCAGCCTTAAAGAAATTTCTGGTGAGAAAGAAAGAATTACAGATCAGATCAGGGAAATGGGAGACTGCAGAAAAGATATCGAGGTGCTGTATGACAGCCTTCTAATGGATCAGGAGCGCCTGGCGGCCAATGAGAAGATTCTCCTGACCAGGAAAGCATTCCTGATCAAAGGCTGGATACCTGCAGAGATTGCAGAAAAAGCCAAAAAGGAACTTGAATCAAAATTTACCGTAAGTATAGAAATCACTGAACCAGGAGAAGATGAAGAAACGCCTGTGCTTCTGCACAACACCGGTATCGCAGAGGCCGGGGAACCGGTACTGAATATGTACGGCCTGCCAAGCAGCCGTGAGATCGACCCGGATCCGGTTATGGCACCGTTTTTCATCATGCTTTTCGGCCTTATGCTGGGAGACGGCGGCTACGGTATTATAATGGCTCTTGGTACCGCACTGATACTGCGGCACTTCAGGCTTGAAGACAGTACCCGCAAGTTTATGAAGCTTCTGTTCTATTGCGGATTGTCCACTATATTCTGGGGTGCCATGTTTGGCAGCTGGTTTGGAATCGAAGCACTGACCAAATACGGCATATGGATCAATCCTGTAGAGCAGCCTGAGCTTATGCTGAGCTGGTCGCTTCTTTTCGGTATTATACACATGTATGCAGGGTTTGGAATGAAAGCGGCAAATCTTATACGGGATAAAAAGTATCTGGATGCTTTGTTTGATGTGGGTTTTGTGCTGATATTCTATACAGGTTTTGTATTTATTCTGTTGCCGTATGCACCGGAAGTCGACAAAGATGCAACCGCACCGCTGGTAGAAATCGGCAAGTATATGTTCATCGCCGGTGCTTTACTGTTGCTGCTGACACAGGGACGTTCCAGCAAAAAGATTTTCGGCAGGATCACAGGAGGATTATCCAGCTTATATAATGTGGTAAGTTTTCTGAGTGATGTGCTCTCATATTCCAGACTTCTTGCTCTGGGGCTTGCCACAGGAATAATTGCTTCTATTGTTAATCAGATGAGTGTCATGTTTGATATTCCTAAGGCCATAAAGCTGATAGTTATGATAGTGATACTGTTAATAGGCCACACGATCAATTTGGCGATAAATGCGCTGGGTGCATATGTTCATTCTTGCCGGCTCCAGTATCTTGAATTCTTCGGCAAGTTTTTCACAGGAGGGGGACAGCCCTTCAGGCCTTTGAAAGCAGATACGAAATATATAACGGTAAAAAATGAAGCTGATGTTTGAGAGCCTGTTGCCTGGACAGGTAAAGATACAGCGTGATAACTAAAAAATGGAGGTTAGTGAACGATGACTATTTTCGATGGACAGTTGATTGCTTTATTAGGAGCTGCCTTTGCCTTTTTCGTAGCTGGTATAGGATCTTCCAAAGGAGTAGGTATTGCCGGACAGGTCGGCGCCGGAGTTTTGTCGGAAGATCCGTCAAAATTCGGATCTGTAATGATCCTTGAAGCTCTTCCCAGTACACAGGCAATATACGGTTTTGTTATAGCATTTCTGGTCATTAACAGAATCGATCCTTCCATGACTGTTGCACAGGGGCTGCATCTGTTTGCAGCTGCTCTTCCGGTCGGTATAGTAGGCCTGATTTCAGCCATATACCAGGGGAAAGTTGCTGCTTCAGGCATACAGTTGATATCGAAGCGCCCGGAATCACTTGGAAGCGCAATTATTCTTGCGCTTATGGTTGAGCTGTTCGCTATTCTGTCACTTATTGTTTCTATCTTATTAATTGGCTGATACGGGATTTTCCAGGCACCGTTAAGGCCGGGTATATACACAGGCGAAATGATTATGCCTGATGGATCTTTGTAAATGATTAAAGGAGCAATCCAAATGACGGGAATCGATAGAATAAAAGAAAAGATCCTTGAAGATGCAAGGGCGAAAGCCAGGGCCATTCAGGAACAGGCAGAAGATGAAGCAAAGAGGATAAAGGAGCAGGCATCCTCGGAAGCAGAGAAAGAACAGGCAATGCTTTTGAGTAATGCCAGGACAGAGGGACTGCAGCTATACAAACGAATGCTTGCGACGGCTGGCCTTGACGGCCGCAAGAAACTTCTTGCTGCAAAGCAGCGGATAATAGATACAGCATTTACAAAAGCAATGGAAAAGGTGTGCGGATTACCGGACCGGCAATATCAGCAGCTTCTTGAAAAAATGATAGCTGATGCTGCCGGCGACACAGCAGGTGAAGTACTGTTGTCTGAAAAAGATGCTGCGAGGATGGACAGCAGCTTTATCAGCAACATCAACCTGCGTATTTCCCAGGCTGGGAAAAAAGGTGCCGTTGCCCTTTCGAACCAGCACATAAAGAGCGCCGGGGGCTTCATACTCAAATGCGGAGACATGGAAATAAACAGCACATTTGAGATCATGTTCGGAATGCTCCGTACCGAACTGGAAGGTGAAGTCGTGAACATCCTGTTCGGTCCGTGACCCTGGTGCAGCGGTTTAGGCTAATGAAGACGTTATTGTTGAGGGATAATGATGCTGAGAATAAACGAAGGTGATTACTCGTATGCTTCCGGCCTGATAAGGGCGAAGGAACCCAAACTGCTTGACACAGCTCAATTTAGCCGAATGCTGGATGCGCCCTCGGCAGAGGATGCCTGTAAAGTACTGGCTGATGCAGGCTATGGCCTGGACGGGGGAAGTACATCGGGAGTTTTTGCTTATGAACAGCTGCTGTCGGACGAAATGAAAAAATGTTTCAGGCTTCTTCTGGAGATCGCTCCTGATCCTGAAGTCATCAGGGCATTTCAGAGACGTTACGATTATTTTAATGTTAAGGTACTGCTGAAAGCAGAGCTGTCGGGGCAGGAAGTCCCGCCGATACTGTCGGAAACAGGTACCATCGGTATTGACGCCATCAAAAGGAGCATAAGAGAGCGTGACTACACCCAATTTACTCCGCTGATGAAAGAAGCGGTGACGGAAGTGTATGACGTTTTTGCAAGAATGAAGGATCCGCAGATGGTGGATCTTATACTGGACAAGGCATCATACCGGCAGTTTGTTCATGACCTGAAAAACATAGACAGCCCGTTCCTGTGGGGCATCGCCGAATATATGACCGATATGACCAACATCAGAATGTTCATACGCGCACGATCATTAAAAAAATCCTGGGATTTTATTAAAAAATTGCTGCTTGATGATGGTACCATTGCTGAGGAAATATATTTCAAAAACAGCTCCGGGACACCGGAGGATTTCATAGAAGCTATACACACAAGCAGATACGGCGATGCGGTGCAAAAGGGCTGGGAACTGGTCAAATCAGGGAAAAACAGCTCCGGCCTTGAAAAAATGCTGGATGATTTGCTTATATCGTACATCCGCGGCGCAAAACTGGTAACTATAGGAGTAGAGCCGCTGGTAGCCTACCTCTTTGCAAAAGAGGCCGAAATCAGGAATGTCAGAATGATCATGACCGGCAAAATAAACAAGCTGCCGGCTGACATGATCAGAGAAAGGTTGCGGGAAGTTTATGTATAAAATCGGTGTGATCGGAGAAAAGGACGCTGTATTGGGCTTTATAGCGTTGGGCTTTTCCGTGTTTCCCGCCGAAAGCGGGGAGCAGGCAGCTGAATTACTGAAAAAGCTGGCTGATGACCAGTATGCCGTGATATATATTACAGAACAGACAGCAGCGAAAATCGAGCATGAAATCGATCAATACCGGGAAAGGCGCTTTCCTGCCATAATCCCCATCCCCGGTATACAGGGGAGTATGGGTATCGGTATGCAGGGAGTAAAAAAGTGTGTCGAAAAGGCTGTTGGCGCAGACATTCTTTTCCGGGAATAATTTATGGCATATATGATTTATTACCGAAAGTGAGGGATATGGTTTGAACCAGGGAAGGATTATCAAGGTTTCAGGCCCTCTTGTAATAGCCGAGGGGATGCGTGACGCGAATATGTTCGATGTGGTCCGCGTCAGCGAAAACCATCTTATAGGCGAGATACTGGAGATCCATGGAGACAGGGCTTCCATACAGGTATATGAGGAAACTTCAGGACTGGGTCCCGGAAGTCCCGTGGTGTCTACCGGGGTACCGCTGAGCGTGGAACTGGGTCCCGGACTGCTGGAAAATATATTCGATGGTATCCAGCGACCGCTGGAAGTGATGCGGCAGACCGTCGGCAGCAATATAACCCGCGGTATTAATATACCGGCGCTTGACAGGAGCAAAAAATGGAGCTTCAGACCCGCTGTTTCCAGAGGAGATACAGTAGTGGCCGGTGACATAATCGGCACTGTCCAGGAAAATGCCATATTTGAGCATCGTATAATGGTACCGCCAGGGACGGAAGGAATTGTTGAAAACATTTCTGAAGGTGAATTCACCGTAGAGGATACTGTAGCGGTCATCAAAACTCCGGACGGATCCATGAAAAATCTGACGATGATGCAGAAATGGCCTGTCAGGAAGGAGAGACCGTATAAGCAGAAATTATCGCCGGATGAACCCATGATAACCGGGCAGAGAATCATCGATACATTATTCCCCATTGCCAAAGGCGGTGTGGCTGCCGTACCCGGACCTTTCGGAAGCGGCAAGACCGTTGTACAGCATCAGCTGGCGAAATGGGCGGATGCCGATTTGGTGGTATATATCGGATGCGGTGAGCGCGGCAATGAGATGACTGATGTTCTCATGGAGTTCCCGGAACTGAAGGATCCAAAGACCGGTGAGCCTCTTATGAAGAGGACCGTTTTGATAGCAAATACTTCGGACATGCCGGTGGCAGCCCGTGAAGCGTCTATTTATACAGGTATTACCATAGCCGAGTATTTCCGTGATATGGGCTATACAGTGGCACTCCTGGCAGACTCAACATCACGCTGGGCCGAAGCGCTTCGTGAAATGTCGGGAAGGCTTGAGGAGATGCCGGGTGAAGAAGGCTATCCTGCTTATCTGGCGTCGCGCCTGGCACAATTTTATGAACGTGCTGGAAAGGTCATCACACTTGGTTCCGGGGAACGCATTGGCGCATTGTCGGCCATCGGTGCGGTATCACCTCCCGGAGGAGACCTTTCTGAGCCTGTTACCCAGGCTACGCTTCGTATAGTTAAAGTATTCTGGGGACTGGATGCGAATCTTGCATATCGCCGGCATTTCCCTGCTATCAACTGGCTGACAAGTTATTCACTGTACGCGGACCGTATGACGGACTGGTATGCTAAAAATATATCAAAAGATTTTATTGCTTACAGGGCTGAAATGATGAAAATACTGCAGGAAGAGGCCGAGCTCGACGAAATCGTAAGACTGGTCGGCATCGATGCACTGTCTCCCAAAGACAGGGTGACGATGGAAGTTGCAAGGTCACTTCGTGAGGATTACCTGCACCAGGATGCATTCCATGAGGTTGATACCCATGCAACGATGAAAAAGCAGTTCAGAATGCTGAAAATGATCCTTGATTATTATCATATGGCACAGGAAGCGGTAAAGAAAGGTATCGATCTCAGAAGCATTTTCGGCATCCCGGTAAGGGAGAAGATCGGACGTGCCAAGTATGTGCCGGAGGACCGTGTGGATGAAGAATATGATATTATCGAAAAGGAATTGTCCGACCAGATGGATGCACTGCTTTCAAAGGAGGGTGAATGATTATGCTGAAGGAATATCGTTCAATAGCAGAGGTTGCCGGTCCTTTGATGCTGGTGCAGAATGTTAAGGGAGTTACCTACAACGAGCTTGGCGAGATTGAGCTCAGCAACGGTGAGGTACGCCGCTGCAAAGTTCTGGAGGTCGATGGATCGAACGCCCTGGTACAGCTGTTTGAAAATGCTGTGGGTATAAATCTTTCATCGAGCAAGGTACGTTTCCTTGGAAGGGGAATGGAGCTGCCTGTATCGATAGATATGCTTGGACGCGTGTTTGACGGCCTTGGCAAACCCATCGACGGTGGGCCCGACATCATAGCAGAAGCAAGGCTTGATATAAACGGAGTGCCGATGAATCCGGCAGCGCGTGATTATCCGTCTGAGTTCATACAGACCGGTATTTCCGCAATAGATGGACTCAATACGCTGGTCCGCGGTCAGAAGCTGCCTATATTCTCAGGATCAGGTCTGCCGCATCCCCAGCTGGCGGCCCAGATAGCACGCCAGGCGAAGGTACTGGGCGGCGACAGCAAATTCGCCGTTGTATTTGGTGCAATAGGCATTACCTTTGAGGAAGCCGATTTCTTTATCAGCGATTTCAAACAGACAGGGGCCATAGACAGAGCCGTGCTTTTCATGAACCTGGCCAATGACCCTGCCGTCGAACGTATCGCCACACCGCGTATGGCATTGACCGCGGCAGAATACCTGGCATTTGAGAAGGGCATGCATGTCCTTGTCATACTTACTGACATTACCAACTATGCAGAAGCGCTCCGTGAGGTTTCTGCGGCACGCAAGGAGGTGCCCGGACGGCGCGGTTATCCGGGTTATCTGTATACCGACCTTGCGACGCTGTACGAGCGTGCAGGGCGTAAAAAAGGCTTTGAGGGCAGCATAACGCTGATTCCTATCCTTACGATGCCTGAAGACGACAAGACCCATCCGATACCGGACCTGACGGGGTACATCACCGAAGGCCAGATAATACTGAGCCGCGAGCTTTACAAAAAGGGAATAACACCGCCGATCGATGTGCTGCCTTCATTGTCAAGGCTGAAAGATAAGGGCATAGGCAGCGGAAAGACCCGTGAGGATCATGCCAATACGATGAACCAGCTGTTCGCAGCTTATGCGAGAGGCAAGGAAGCCAAGGAACTGGCCGTAATACTCGGTGATGCGGCACTGACGGATATCGACAAGATTTATGCAAAGTTCGCCGATGCTTTCGAACTCGAGTATGTTTCCCAGGGGTATGATACCAACAGGTCAATAGAAGAGACGCTCGACCTGGGATGGAAATTGCTGTCGATCCTGCCTGTCAGTGAACTGAAGCGTATCAAGCAGGAATACATCGACAAGTATCTGCCAAAAAAGGACTGAGGAGTATAGCCGATGGCAAGAATGAATGTGAATCCGACCCGTATGGTCCTGACCGGACTTAAACGAAGGCTTAAAACAGCAAGACGGGGACATAAGCTGCTGAAAGACAAGCAGGATGAGCTGATGAAGAGGTTCCTTGAGATCGTGAGAGAAAATAAAACTCTCAGGGAAGAGGTCGAGGAAAAGCTAATGACAGTTCACTCCCGTTTCGTTATGGCTAAAGCGGAGATGAGTGCCGAAGTAGTGGAGGAAGCTCTTATGTTCCCGAAACAAAAGGTAGAACTGAGCGCATCGACCAGGAACATAATGAGTGTCGACGTCCCTGTGCTGGAATTCCATACGGAGTCTGACGACGAAACCGATATATATCCTTATGGATTTGCGAATACGTCAAGTGAACTGGATGCGGCCATTGCCACCATTTCCGGGCTGACGCCGAAGCTTTTGAAACTGGCAGAACTGGAGAAATCGGCTCAGCTGCTTGCGGACGAGATCGAGAAAACCCGGCGCAGGGTCAATGCGCTGGAGTACGTGATGATTCCCAATCTTGAGGAGACGATCAGGTATATTGTGATGAAGCTGGATGAGAATGAGCGCGGCAATCTGACGCGGCTTATGAAAGTGAAGGATATGATGCTGGAGCAGGCGCACCACTATGAGATTAAGTAGGGTTCAGCGGCCTGGCTTTTATGGATTTATGGGAGCCTTCTGCCTTTCGGCAGGAGGCTTTAGTTTTTGTATTAAATGTTCCACAAACGGCACCACCGGCCTTTGCAGGGGAGCGGGTTGCGGGTGATATACCGGAAGGACCGCGGCAGCGTTTGTGGAGGTTGTGTTTCTCTGCTTCGAAGGATATACTGCGACGTACGGAAGTAATGAGGAAGGGACTGCAATACCCGTGAGATACGGCACCTTTGTATAAACACATTATTTTTCATGTAGGCGCAATATAGATGGTGCTTGAGAAACGCAACCGGAATAAATGCTGCCGCTGGTCCGCACAAGAAGTGAGCTGCGGGCTGTATCAGGGCCTGGCCACCGGTGCCGTTTCCTTCAATAGATATCGTAAAAATTTATAAGTTGTTATATAATTTATCTGGATGCAATACAGTCATCCCACGTATAATTTTGCTATGGAGGACAGTGAATGTTTACTGTAAAACTCAGCGAGCTGGTTAAGGAGTTCCAGCTTGAGCCGCTTTCAATGGCGGAGACCATCGAAGACATAGAAATAACTACTTCCGATGTAAACAGGCCGGGACTTCAGTTGTCGGGTTTCATGGAGTATTTTGGCGCCGACAGGGTACAGATTATCGGCAAGGTGGAGATGACTTATCTGGCCAGTCTGTCGCCCAAAGACAGGCTAAAAAGGCTGGACGACTTTTTCCGCACCGGATTTCCATGCCTGGTTATCGCACGGGGCCAGAAGCCGTTTGACGAGATGCTGCAGGTTTCGGAAAAATATAAAATACCTATCCTCAGGACCGAGGATATTACATCCAGATTCATGAGCGGCCTTATCAGGTACCTGAATGTTATGCTGGCACCCAGGATATCACAGCACGGCGTGCTTGTCGAGGTTTATGGGGAAGGCATTCTCATTCTGGGTGAGAGCGGAGTAGGAAAGAGCGAGACAGCTCTGGAACTGGTCAAAAGAGGACACAGGCTCATTGCAGATGATGTGGTTGAGATCAGAAGAGTTTCCGACAGCACGCTTCTGGGCTCAGCTCCGGAAAACATAAGGCATTTTATAGAAATAAGGGGAATAGGCATCCTTGATGTAAAGAACCTGTACGGAATGGGTGCTGTAAAGCTGCAGGAAAATATAAATCTTGTTATCAAGCTGGAACTCTGGAATGAAAACAAAATGTATGACCGACTGGGACTGGATGAGCAATATACAGATATCCTGGGCATATCGGTCCCTTCGCTTGTCATTCCGGTACGGCCCGGCAGAAACCTTGCCATTATTGTGGAAGTGGCGGCAATGAACCACAGGCAGAAAAAGATGGGATACAATGCTGCCAGATTCATCAGTGAACGTTTCATGAAGGACTGAGTCACGGATTCTGATCATAACAGCATCCTGACAGAAGGTATATGGACAACACAGCATATGAACAACACATGGGATTTGAAATGCACAAATAAGAGACGGAGGAACGAATATTGAAATTAGTTATAGATACACACACACATACGATTTCAAGCGGACATGCATACAGCACGATTTCGGAGAATGCAGTTCAGGCACGAATAAACGGTATGCAGGCCATAGCCATGACCGACCATGGGCCGGCACTGATGGGCGCGCCCACGACGGTGCATTTTATGAACCTGAGAGTGATCCCGGAATATATCGACGGAGTCAGGATCTTCAGGGGTGCAGAAACGGACATAATGGATTTTACCGGCCGGCTGGATATACCTGATAATGTGCTGTCACGATTGGAATTCGTAATTGCCAGCTTTCATGATATAGTTATAAAACCGGGAGATATTGAACAGAACACCGAAGGCATGATAAACGCATTAAAAAATCCCTTTGTCGATGCAGTTGCACATCCGGGAAATCCTGTATTTCAGGTAGACATAGAAAAAGTCGTTAGGACTGCTGCGGAATATGGGAAGCTGATCGAGCTGAACAACGGATCTGCAAGAGTCAGGAAGGGTTCGCTTGCTAACTGCCTGGAGTTTGCAAGGATGTGTAAAAAACACGGGGTTACTGTAACATGCGGCACTGACGCTCATATATGCTACGACATCGGCAAGTTTAATTCCGTAATGGAAATACTCGATGAGGCCGGAATGTATGAGGACCTGGTTATGTGTTCATCTCTCGGTAAGGCCGAGGACTTTGTAAGCAGAAGAAAGACAGCAAAACAGGAAGCGTATTCGGCACTGAAAATGAAGCAGCAGACGATACAGCAGTAATCGTGCAGCGAAAGCCGGTATGGTGCTGAAAAGATTATCAGGCAGATCGGATCTCACAAAATAACTGCGGCGAATAATTCAATCCGTTATTTAACGGGAACGGCTTCTAAGTTGCGCACCAAAGCAGTAAAATATTAGTAACTTATATTGACATCAGGCACACATGGCATATTATAACAGCCACAAATAACATCATGTATCGGTCAGCCATATGCTATGATATTAGTATGCCGATATTGATAAGCCGGGCGTGACAGCCCGCAAATATTAGGATGACAAGGAGAGCGTTGGTTTGGATAAAATCACGGCAGCGGAGAAATTAAGACAAATACCTGATATCGGAACGATATCTGTCGATGAACCGATGTCAGTCCATACTTCTTTCAGAATTGGAGGACCGGCCGATATTTTTATCCGTCCGTCCGGTGCGTCAGCAATAGCAAAAATAATCGCGTTCTGCAATGAAAACGCTATACCTGTAATGGTCATGGGAAACGGGACTAACCTGCTGGTACGGGACAAAGGAATAAGAGGTGCGGTAATCCAGCTGACTGACAATATGAGTTCATTCGAGGTCAATGGCGAAGAGATAATTGCCGAAGCAGGCATACTTATTTCCAGGCTTTCCAAAATAGCTCTTGAACACGGACTTTGCGGGCTTGAATTCGCGGAAGGCATACCCGGTACTCTTGGCGGCGCTGTAACTATGAATGCAGGTGCATATGACGGCGATATGTCCATGGTGGTAAAGGAAACCGAATACCTTGGCGCCGACCTGACCATTCGCACCCTGGATAACAAACATCATCAGTTCGGCAAAAGATCAAGCATTATTCAGTCTGAAGGCGGAACTGTCATCAGGACAGTTATCAGACTAAAAAAAGGCGATAAGAAGCAAATAAAGATCAAAATGGATGATTTCAGAGCCAGACGGCGGGAAAAGCAGCCGCTGGATCTTCCCAGCGCCGGCAGTATTTTCAAAAGGCCTGAAGGTTATTTTGCAGGGAAACTGGTGCAGGACTGCGGCCTTAGAGGTTTCAGAATAGGCGGAGCGGAAGTGTCGACGCTGCACTGCGGTTTTATAGTCAATGTTGCAAATGCGACTGCACGTGATGTCACGTCATTGATAGAACTTATTCAGAATACTGTATATGAAAAATACGGCGTGATGCTGCAGACAGAAGTTAAAATAGTGGGTGAAGAATAGAGATACCGGACAAAAGCTGAAATATTATATAGAAAACCGAGGGGTCAAAAGATGAAATTTATTGTTATTACCGGAATGTCCGGGGCTGGCAAAAGCCTTGTGGCAAACTACCTGGAAGATGCGGGATTTTTCTGCATAGATAACCTGCCGCCGCTGCTGATACCAAAAATTGCAGAGATATGTTCCCAAAGCTACAAAAAAATGGACAAAGCGGCGGTCGTAATAGATATAAGGGGCGGAGAACTGCTCAATGATCTGTTTCCATCCCTGGAAGCCCTGACGAGCGAAGGCCACACTTATGAGATCTTTTTCATGGAGGCATCCGACAATGTACTTATAAAACGATATAAGGAATCCAGAAGATCCCATCCTCTTGCTCAGGAGGGAAGGCTGGCTAAAGGGATTGCTGAGGAAAGAAATGTACTTCAGAAAATAAAGGATCGGGCGGACTATGTCATAGATACGTCGAACCTGACGCCAAAACAGCTCAAGGAAGCCATTACCGGCATAATAGACCAGGATTATCCCTTTGAAGGACTTATCATCAACATCATCTCCTTTGGCTTCAAATACGGGATACCGATCGAGTGCGATCTGGTATTCGATGTCAGATTCATACCGAATCCATACTATATAGAATCCATGAGGAAACTGACAGGCAAGAATGAAAAAGTGAAAGATTTTGTGCTTGGAAAGCCAGAGACAAAAGAATTCCTTAAAAAGCTCGGCGACATGCTGGATTTCCTCATCCCCAACTATGTTAAAGAGGGCAAATCCCAACTGGTTATAGGGATAGGCTGTACAGGCGGAAGGCACCGTTCTGTGGCAATCGCCGATGAATTGCAGAGAAATCTGACGGAGAAAAACCATCGGGTTGTCATAGAACACAGAGATATAGATAAAGACGGCAGGAGTGCAGGCAGATGAATAAAAAAGATAATTTGGGAAAAGTATTTAAGAAAAGCAACATGAATAACACCGAGCAAGGAACCGGTTCTTTACCGTGCAGTACCTGTCACCCTGAGACCGGCCCTAAAATCGTTGCAATAGGGGGAGGTACCGGCCTTTCCACTATGCTGCGCGGCCTTAAGGCATTCAGTTCCAACATAACTGCAGTTGTGACAGTTGCCGATGACGGAGGCGGATCAGGAGTGCTGAGGCAGGAACTTGGTATGCTGCCTCCCGGAGACATACGAAACTGTATACTGGCGCTGGCTGATACAGAGCCTCTGATGGAACAGCTTCTTCAGTACAGGTTCAAGGAGGGAAAGCTGAAGGGACAGAGCTTCGGCAATCTTTTCCTGGCAGCCATGGACGGCATATCCTCCAGCTTTGAGGAAGCGGTAAAAAGAATGAGCGATGTACTGGCTGTAACCGGCAGGGTACTTCCTGTAACACTCAGGGATGTGACCCTTTGTGCTGAACTGGAAGACGGCACCATAGTCTGCGGTGAATCACAAATAGGAAAGCACAGTACTTTTAATAAGAGCAGAATAAAAAGAGTATACATGGAACCGGCGGACGCAGAGCCGCTGGATGAAGTGATCGATGCCATTTATCAGGCAGATGCTGTCGTACTTGGACCAGGGAGCCTGTATACCAGCATTATTCCGAATCTGCTTGTAAAGGGCATATATTCTGCTGTGAAAGCAAGCGATGCACTTAAAATATATGTATGCAATGTCATGACCCAGCCATCTGAAACGGAGCAATATACGGTATACGATCACATAAAGGCGCTGGAATATCACTCATGCCCGGGCATCGTTGATGTCTGCATTGTCAACAATTCATTTATTCCCGAAGATTTGAGGGAAAAATATCATATGGATGGCGCCGATCAGGTAAAGATCGACAGGGATAAAATCGTGAAAGCAGGCATCAGGCTGATAGAAGGCGACTATGCTTCACTGAAAAACAATCTTGTAAGGCATGATCCTCAGAAACTGGCGCAGGCTGTTATAAACACGATACTTGAAAATAAGGGCTATTGTGGCGCTTCAGGTTTATCCGGCGGCGTTTCAGGTATCTGAAATGCTCCGGCTGACTGAAACTTCATGCAACTGAAATAAAACGGACGGGAGCGGAAGCGGGGTGGACCAATGAGGTTCGGTAAATCTGAATGGAGCAGCTGGGACAGGGCTATCGAAAGAGAATGGCTTCTTACCAACGGAATAGGCGGATTTTCATCCTCAACGATTATCGGGGCAAACAGCCGCAGGTACCATGGCCTGCTCATAGCTTCCCTCAATCCTCCCGTGGAAAGACACCTGATTCTGTCACAGCTTCACGAAACTGTTCTGCTTGATGGCAGCGAATATGATCTGCACTCGTTTTCCACGGGCAATTATATCAAAATGGGCTGCTTCTGTCAGCAAAGCTTTGAGCTTGATCCGCTGCCTGTCTTCACTTACAGTTTTGCTGATCTTCGGATAGAAAAGACAGTAGCGCTCGTGTACGGTGAAAATACTGTCGTTGTACAATACCGGATCATAACCGGAGCCAGCGGTATAGCTGTGAAGATTGCGCCGCTGGTGAATTTCCGGGATTATCACGGCAATTCTGCCAGGCCTTTCATGAGGTTCAGACAGCAGGCGGAAAGTGATCATACCGTTATAGAGCCATATGATACAGGGCTCAAAATATTGATCGGCTGTTACGGCAGCTGTTATGAAGCTGTACAGGACTGCTGGTTCACCGGCATGTATTATCCCGCAGAAAATGAAAGAGGCCTTCAGGCATACGAAGATCATTATATACCGGGTATTTTCCACATTAAGGCTGAGCCGGAATGTGAAACATGCGTATCCGTGGTATGTACCACAGAAACAGATATTACTGTGTCAGCCTGCGGTTCGGACAGTGCGGCGGGATACCTGGAAGCGTCATACGGACAGCAGGTAATTGAGAGTGAGATAAAAAGGATAGAAAGACTGACTGCAGGCTGCAGGGATGACTTTGAACGTGCCCTCACAAGAAGTGCGGATCATTTTATTGTTTACCGCCGCTCCACCGGCGCAAAAACGATCCTGGCCGGATATCCGTGGTTCACGGACTGGGGACGGGACGCGATGATATCACTGAGCGGACTTACGCTGTCTACCGGGCGATACCGGGACGCGGCTGAAATCCTGACCACTTTCAGCAAATATATAAAGTACGGGCTTGTACCCAATATGTTCCCGGATGCAGGAGAAGAGCCTGCCTATAATACCGTGGATGCCGCACTCTGGTATTTTGAAGCTGTTTACCGGTATGTCATGAAAACACACGATCTCAGTCTTATAAAAGATCATTTGTACGATTCCATGCTGCAGATCATTGAAGGGTATAAAAACGGTACGCTTCATAATATCCATATGGACGACGACAGCCTGATTGCCGCAGGAAATGAAGATACGCAGCTGACCTGGATGGATGCAATGGCGGATGGCACCGTGTTTACTCCCAGGCATGGAAAGGCTGTGGAAATAAATGCATTATGGTATAATGCGCTGAAAATCATGGAAAACATTACAGCCTGGCTTGGTATTGAAAGTTCCGCATACGGAAGGCTTGCCGATATTGTGAAAAGGAATTTCGAAAGAACATTCTGGAATGAAAAAGGGGCATATCTGTTTGACGTCGTCAATGGTGAATATAAGGATGACAGTATAAGGCCCAACCAGATATTTGCTGTAAGTTTGTCATATCCCGTAATCAGCGGCCAAATGGCAGAGTCCGTGGTAAAAAAGGTCTGGAATGAACTTTATACAGCTTATGGGCTCCGAAGCCTGTCGCCGCATTCAGACGGATATAAAGGAATGTATCTGGGAAGCCGGTATGACAGGGATTCGGCATATCACCAGGGAACGGTGTGGGCATGGCTCATGGGCCATTTCATAACAGCGTACTCAAGGACACTGGGCAAAAAGCCGGTGTATGCCGACATGCCGGCGAAATTCCTGGAACCGTTCAAAGACCATCTGAACCATGCCTGCCTTGGAAGCATATCAGAAATATTCGACGGCGATGAGCCTCTGAAGCCCAGGGGCTGCTTTGCACAGGCATGGAGTGTTGCTGAGGTGCTCCGCGCATATACTGAGATCATAAATGGAACAGAGGTGCTTTAATTGTCTTTTTCGTCAACTGTCAAGGATGAACTGTGCAGGCTCGAAAACATGAGCGAATGCTGTATCATGTCGGAGCTTGCGGCGGTCATATGGCTCAATGGAGCGGCAGGGGCGTCTGCCGGCGGCTGCAATATAAGGATAACGACAGAAAACGCGGCATTTGCAAGGTGGGTCTACAGCACCATCAGAAAATACTGCGGTATTTCTCCTGAGGTTACAATCCGAAAGAGCAAAAAACTTAAAAAGCACGTATCATATATGCTGTTCATAACGGCTTCGGCAGGCTCAGGCAAACTGCTGGAGATAACAGGCCTGGAGTTTGCAGCCGGAGACGGTGCGGACCAGCCTGAACTGGAACTGGCGCAGAAGGATCGCTTTGACAGGCAGTGCTGCAGAAAAAGCTTTCTGAGGGGAGCATTCCTGGCGGGCGGATCCATCAGCGATCCGGAAAAAACGTATCACCTGGAGCTCACGTCACGCACGCCTGCCCAGGCTGAAGAGCTCAGACAGCTGATTGACAGCTTCGGGCTGCATGCAAGAATCATTGTCAGGAAGGGCAGCTATGTTACATATCTGAAAGAAGGGGAAAACATAGTTGACTTTCTGAATATCATCGGCGCCCATAAAGCCCTGATGGAGCTGGAGAATGTCAGAATTATGAAGGGCATGCGCAACAACATCAACAGAATCGTCAACTGTGAAACTGCCAATCTTGAAAAAACAGTAAATGCTTCCGTCAGGCAGGTCGAGAATATCAAATATATCGAAGAGCATATAGGCTTTGACAAGCTTCCGGCAAACCTGCGTGAAATTGCGGAGCTGAGACTTGAATACAGTGATGCGAACCTTACAGAGCTTGGCCAGCTTCTGACACCTCCGCTTGGAAAATCAGGAGTCAACCACAGGCTGAGGAAACTGGACCGTATTGCGGAAGACCACAGGGCCAAATCAAACCCCGGCTGAAATTGTCAGAAAACAAAGTAAAAATGTTATGGTATTTACAAAATATAACATTTTTTATTGAAGGATTTTCCATTCGGTTAAAGAAGTATATATGACAGATATACTTTTGTAACTCGGAGGGATAACATTGGAAATCAGATTTGCCAACAGAGGGTCAACGCTGATTGCATCACTGAACGGAGAACTTGATCACCATTTTTCCGAATATGCCAGGAACAAAATAGAAAGGGAACTGATTAAGGCTACGACCAGGAATGTGATATTTGACCTTACAGGTCTGAGCTTTATGGATAGTTCAGGCATAGGAGTTCTGGTGGGCAGGTATGCGAACATCCAAAAGCTCGGGGGCAGGGCAGCCATCATATGCAAAAATGAGAAAATAAGGCGGATACTGGAGATATCCGGTATCCTGAAGCTGATGCCTTTATATGAGGAACTGGATCAGGCGGTCAAGGCGTTGCTTATTGCATGATACTTCTTTTATTGTTATAGAATTCAAAGGGGAGAAAAAATATGCAGCCTATTAATGAAATGAAACTGGAGTTTTTGAGCAAATCGAGCAATGAGGCTTTTGCGAGGGTGGTGGCGGCAGCTTTTGCGTCCCAGCTCGACCCTACCATAGAAGAACTGGCAGACATCAGGACTGCGGTGTCCGAAGCTGTCACGAATGCCATTATTCATGGCTATGAAAATAAAGCCGGCATAATAAAAATGGTGTGCCGCCTGTATGAGAGAAGCATTGAGATCGAAATAACAGATGAGGGCAAAGGCATAGAGGACATAGAACTGGCAATGCAGCCCCTGTATACATCCAAGCCGGACATGGAGCGCTCAGGGATGGGCTTTACCGTCATGGAAAGTTTTATGGACAAGGTCAGTGTCAGATCGAAACCAGGAGAGGGAACAACAGTGACACTGTACAAAACCTTCGGAGATTCAGATAAAGCTGTGACCGGAAACTGATTATTTTTTTTGCATAAACCAGTAAAATAATGGCAATAATGGTATAAAATACACTTTATAAATGATGCTTTATTAACGGGGGAAAGGTTAGATATATGATAGAAGATCCGTACGAGGGAAAAGATACAATAGAACTCATTTCAATGGCAAAAGACGGGGACAAGCTGGCGCAGAGCATGCTTGTGGAAAACAATATAGGTCTGGTATGGAGCATTGTGCGCAGGTTTCAGAACAGAGGCCATGATACTGAGGATCTGTTTCAGATAGGGTGTATAGGACTTATCAAGGCTATAAACAAGTTTGACACATCCTATGATGTGAGGTTCTCCACATATGCTGTCCCTATGATTATAGGCGAAATAAAACGTTTTCTCAGAGATGACGGCATCATAAAGGTGAGCAGGTCGCTTAAGGAAGTTTCGAACAAAGTGAGGATAACAAAAGAGGTATTAAGCAAGGAACTTGGCAGAGAGCCTACAATAAGCGAACTGTCCCAGCGCCTGGACATACCGGTCGAAGAACTTGTTATGGCCGTTGAAGCAGGTCACTCGCCGGAATCGCTGTTCAGTCCGGTAAGTGAAGGAGACAATTCATCGCTGCTTCTGATAGACAAACTCAACGACAGATGCAATGATGATGAAACCGATATCATTGATAAGATAGCACTCCGGGAAGTAATGGATACTCTTAAGCCAAGAGAAAGGCAGATCATAATACTCAGATATTTCAAGGAAAAAACGCAGGTCCAAATCGCAAAGATGCTGGGAATATCGCAGGTCCAGGTCTCAAGGATCGAAAAAAAGATACTTGAGGATATACGCAACAGGATAAATATTAACTGATCACAAACATATCGTTCATTAATATACGGTCAACATGCATTTACCATTACAAATCAACCTTTTTTCTTCGGCCAGTATATAGAATAATTTCACTGTATACTTTTTTTTCATGTTCCAATAATAAAAATAAAATACTAAAAACCGGGGTGTATGTCATGTTGGCTGTATTAAGCAAGTATAAGGCATTACTGATTATTTTTGCGATTATTATTCTGGCAGCTGCAGTCTGGCTGTTTATTTCATTGCAAAGCAACGGCAAAGTTCCGTCGAAGGGTGTGTTTGTTTCAGGAAATGCCGCAAACATTCACCGGACTGCTGACAGAACCGTATTTGAAGGAGGAAGCTATCCATGCAGCAGGTTATGACGAGAGAAGATTACAGAAAATATGTAGACAAAGTATCACCCAACTCCAAAACTGTACGGAATGTATTGAGAGCGTTTTTTGTCGGCGGCCTTATATGCATAATCGGACAATTCTTTCTCAATTCCTTCAGGGGAATGGGACTGGATCAGGAAGCTGCATCTTCACTGACATCAATAGTCATGATTTTCCTGGGCGTGACGCTTACTGCGCTCAACCTGTATGACGACCTGGGGAAATTCGCAGGAGCCGGGTCAATTGTTCCCATAACAGGATTTGCCAATTCAATAGCCTCTCCGGCGATAGAGTATAAAAGTGAGGGCTATGTCATGGGAATAGGCGCAAGGATGTTCCTGATTGCCGGACCGGTCCTTGTATATGGGATTTCTGCTTCGATAATCGTAGGAATCATACATTATCTGATTAATTTCTGACGGACGAAACAGGTCTTTTTGCTCAGCGGTACAGCTTGTCCGCCCGGACCGGCAATGACAAAAACGATGTAAAGGAGAAATGTGGATGCATATCAAAAAAGTAGGGAAACAGACTTCACAGTTGCAAAACCCCCCTTCAATAAATGCTTCTGCTTCTATTGTAGGTCCCAAGGAGGGGAAAGGACCTCTGGCTGACTATTTTGACCAAACTGTGGATGATGAGTTCTGGGGCGAAAAAAGCTGGGAAAAAGCAGAAAGCAAGTTTATGAGGGAGGTCCTGGGGAAAACCGTTGCCAAAGCATCTATCGCAATAAACGCGGTGGATTTCATCATAGCCGGTGACCTCCTGAACCAATGCATAGCAGCAAACTTCGGCATCCGTGATTCCAATATTCCTTTCTTCGGTGTGTTTGGGGCATGTTCGACCATAGGCGAAGCGATGAGCCTGGGAGCATTCCTTATTGACGGAGGTTTTGCCTGCAACGTGGTTTGCCTTACATCAAGTCATTTCTGTTCAGCAGAAAAGCAGTTCAGATTTCCGCTTGAACTGGGTTCGCAAAGACCGCCGACAGCACAGTGGACAGTGACGGGTGCGGGTGGAGTCCTGCTGGGTGCTGAAGGCAACGGGCCATATGTTACGAGGATCACCACCGGCAAAATAGTTGATATGGGGATCAAGGATCAGAACAACATGGGGGCTGCAATGGCACCGGCGGCTGCAGATACGATTTTTGCCCATTTTGAGGATACAGGACTTCCGCATGATTACTATGACATGGTAGTCACAGGCGATCTTGGCATGGTTGGCAGCAGAATACTGGACGATCTGCTTTCGTCAAACGGAATACGCATCGGGAGTATACTTAATGACTGCGGACTGATGATCTTCGACAAAAAACAGGATGTTCATGCAGGTGGCAGCGGATGCGGCTGTTCTGCAACGGTGCTGGCGGGATTCCTGCTCGACAGGCTCAGGAAGGGAAAACTGAACAGGATACTTTTTGTGCCTACAGGAGCACTGCTGAGCCCTACCAGTGTTCAGCAGGGTGAAAGCATACCATGTATAGCGCATGCCGTGGCTATAGAAAACACAAGAGGAGGAATTCAATAATGCAGCAGACTGTTATGCAGTATATCAATGCATTTATAACAGGAGGTATTATATGTGCTGTCGGCCAGGTGCTGATAGACAAGACCAAGCTGACTTCAGCAAGGATACTGGTGCTGTTTGTAACGCTGGGAGTTATTCTGACCGGCCTTGGTATATATCAGACAATAGTTGACGCGGGAGGTGCCGGTGCGACTATACCGCTTACCGGATTCGGATACAGCCTTGCCCGTGGTGCATTCAATGATGTGGATAAATACGGCCTGCTCGGCGCATTTACCGGCGGTATACGAGCCACTGCCGGAGGAGTGGCTGCAGCTGTATTCTTTTCGTATCTTGCAGCTGTAGCGTTTAAGCCTAAGGCCAAAACCTGAACGAAATTATGGACAGGAAAAGAGTAATCATTGTAACAGACGGTGATATGGCTGCAAAAGCAGCAGTTGAGAAGGCAACTGAAAATATAGGCGGACTGTGCATATCTGCTTCTGCCGGCAACCCTACTGTTCTTACAGGAAAAGAAATCATACTCATGATAAAGCAGGCAGATCATGATCCTGTGGTCGTTATGGCAGACGATAAGGGGGCTGTGGGTAAAGGCAGCGGAGAACAGGCCATGGAGGCAATACTCGGATGTGGCGACATTAAGGTCCTGGGGATTGTCGCCGTTTCATCCAACGGGAAGGACTGTTATGGCCTTAAAGTTAACTGTTCTGTCAACAGGTATGGTGAAGTGACATATACAGCTGTAAATAAGAATGGTGAAAACCTTGATACTGACAAAATATGCGGAGATACACTGAGCATACTGAAATCCAGGGATGACTTGTTTATAGTTGGAATTGGTGATCCGGGAAAGATGCTTTTCAGTGATGACGTTCTCGCAGGTTCACCGATAACGACAAAAGCATTCAAATTAATTCTTGAACATAACGGAATATTATAATAAAATATTTTGTCGTTAAAACCTGAAAAAAGACAAATTGAGAAGGATTTCAGCAACAAATATAGAATAGATATATAATCCGGGATAAATTGCTACAGGACTATTACTATACTTTACTGTGAGGTTACGAATGAAAATAGAATATATCAACCCATTTATTGAAGCAAGCCAGATTGTCCTCAAGCAGATAGCATCAATGGAAGTAAAGCTGGGCAAGGTTTATCTTAAAACAACACCCTACAGAAGTGAAGATATAATAATTATGGTCGGCCTGACCGGCAAGCTTCGCGGCCAGGCGAATTTCACCATGTCAAGACAGTTCGGCCTGAAACTTGCATCATGTATGATGATGGGGATGCCTCTGACTGAATTTGATGATATTTCAAAAAGCGCCATTGCGGAACTTGCAAATATGATAATGGGAAATGCCGCTACGCTTCTTTATAACAGAGGGATCAGCATCGATATTACTCCGCCTTCAATGGTGCTCGGCGAGAATATGCAGGTCAGTCCGAACAAGATGAAAACTATATGTATTCCTCTGCTTATAGATGATGACAAAATCGAGCTTGACATATCCACAGAGGAATAGGGTTTACATGAGAACTGAATAGTCAGGATAAAAAGATCCGGAGTGAAGAACTCCGGGTCTTTTTTACGCTTGTGACCTTCAGGTCCGCTTTGTGTGTTAAGTTATGATTTATCATTTGATTTAGTCATTTCTTCATGGACAGATCTGATTGCCTTTCTGATGGCATCAGCCTGTTCCTTTGTTATTGTACCATTTTTCACCAGATCCTGGAGGACGCCGGGTTTTTCCATGTGTTTCGGCCCGCCGGGCCTGCATTTGCCGTCTTTGCATGGTCCGCCTTTTTCAAGCTTTCCCATCATTTTTTGCCATCTTTGCTCCATTGTATCAAGAACGGCATCAGCCTGATCCCGCGTTATCGTACCGTCTTTTACCAGCCCATTAAGCGCCTTCCTGAGGCGTTCCCGCATTTGCTCTCGATTTATCGGAGCTTTAATGTTTTGCTCGGTTTTGATTTGAGGGTCCGCAGACTCATTTTGCTTTTCTGCAAAAGAATAAGCTGGCGCAAATGCAATGGTACTTGCCAGCAGGACAGCAGCGGCCATCCTTTTGTCGATCACGACGCATCACTCCTTAATAAATTTGATTTTACTGAAAACATGCTTATTTTCTGCAGAGGAGCACCGTTTTATTTCAAAGAAAAATATTACGGCATCAGCTTTTCATTGCCAGTTTCCGGGCAGGTTCTGTTATGCATGGCTGTCTATGCCCGATGCCTCATCGTGCTTATTAATGTCAGCTGTCATTTATTATATTTTTGTGGTAATATAAAATAATATAACGGGGCGGCGCAAAAATATCTGCGTGGACGTCCCGACCGAGACAAGCCATAACAATAATGAAACAGAATTCAGGTGACTGAGAAATTGTCTGTACATATAGCACTGGTAGAACCTGAAATACCGCAGAATACCGGAAATATAGCACGTACATGCGCAGCTACGGGAGCAGGTCTGCACCTGGTGAAGCCCCTGGGCTTTTCAATAGAAGACCGTTATTTAAAAAGGGCAGGGCTTGATTACTGGGATAAGGTACTGGTCAGTATAAGTGAAAACTTTGCTGAACTGAGGGAAAAATACGCCGGCTTCACATTTTATTATGCCACAACCAAAGCGGGTATAGCGTATACTGACGTATCGTATCCGGAAAACTGTTTCCTGGTATTTGGGAAAGAAACAGCGGGACTTCCTGAAAGCCTGCTTTATGCAAACAGTGAGTACTGCATCAGGATTCCCATGCGGCCTGGGATCCGCTCGCTGAATCTTTCAAATTCCGTTGCGATAGTGCTGTACGAGGTGCTGCGGCAGCATGGTTTTAAAGATCTGCAGATGAAAGGTAAAATGGGAATGGAGTGATTCTATTGGTAAACAGGGAAAGATTGGTCAGGGAATTTATAGAACTGACATCTATAGACAGCATTTCCAAAAAAGAGCGCAAGATGGCCGATGTACTGAAAAGCAAGCTTGAAGGCATGGGCTTTGAAGTCTTCGAAGATGATGCCGGAAAGAAGACTGGCGGGGACGCCGGAAATATTATCTGCACTGTCAAAGGAACGAAGAATGTTCCGGCTATCATGTTTACGGCCCATATGGATACAGTTGAGCCCGGGATCGGAAAAAAAGCCGTTATCGACGGCGATATCATAAAGAGCAGCGGTACGACAGTACTGGGCGGCGATGATGTTTCCGGTATAGTATGCATACTGGAAGCTCTGAGGGTTATAAAAGAAAACGGGATAGAACACGGCGACATACAGGCCGTGTTTACCATAGGGGAGGAAGCAGGACTGAACGGTGCAAAAAACCTGGACTACAGCAAAATATATGCCAGGTATGGATTTGTCATGGATGGTGAAGGCCCTATAGGTTCAGCAGCAATTAAGGCGCCTTCGCAGGACAAGATCAGTGTGACGCTGGAAGGCAAAGCATCTCATGCCGGTGTTGCTCCCGAAAAAGGCATCAGTGCCATTGAAATGGCGGCACATGCTATTTCGGGCATGAAGCTGGGCAGGATCGACCATGAGACAACAGCCAATATAGGTGTTATACACGGAGGACGTGAAACGAATATAGTCTGCAGTAAAGTTGAAATACTGGCGGAGGCCAGGAGCCGTGACAACGCAAAACTGGATGCACAGACCAGGCATATGAGGGAATGTTTTGAAAAAGCTGCACTGCATTTCGGTGGAAAGGCCCATGTAAAGACTGAAAGAGTCTATTCATCATTCACCATCCGTGAAGATGCACCGATCATGGATATCCTCAGAAAGGCGGCTGACGATGCGGGAATAGTGCTGCTGCCCGAAGAGACAGGCGGAGGCAGCGATACCAATATCTTCAATGAAAAGGGAATAGAATCGGTGGATCTGAGTACCGGTATGGATAAGGTCCACACTACCGATGAATGCATTTCTATAGATAACATGGTCAAAGCCGCAGAGTTTGCTGTATCGATCATTAAAAGCGTTTCCTGAGGAATTCGGCCGGTATGTTAGAACAGACAGGTTTAGTGGTAATATATTAAACATTAAAGGCAGACGGCATGGATTTAAATTCAGCCTTGCACTTTAAAAGTTCGTGCAAGGCTGTGTTGTAACACATCCATGAACGGATTGTTCCTTAGTACAACTGACTGGAGAGTTGACGAAATGGAGTTTTCTGAGATAACACTAAACAGCAAATCTTTGTTCGACCACTATATAAAAGAGCATAATGCAGTAATATCGGAACTGACTTTTACCAATTTTTTTGCATGGAGATATTTCTACAGATTCAGATATGCAGTCATATCAGATCTTCTGTGTGTTATAGCGGTGCCTGAAAAGGATCAGCCCTATGCAATGATGCCTGTCGGAGCTGTGGATGAACAGAAATTTTCCGAGGCTTACAGGCAGATAAAGGAGTATTTTGCTGCTATGGGCTGGAAGCTTTGCTTTAAGCGGATTACTTCCGATGAACTCAAATACTTCAGGGACAAAATATCATCCGAACAGAACATTGTCTACGACAGAGATAACAGCGACTATCTTTACAATACGTCTGATCTTGTAACACTCAGGGGAAAGAAATACGACGGAAAAAGGAATCACATAAACAAGTTCAAAAAGCTGCATACTTTTGAATATGTTCCGCTGGAGTGCCGTTACGTAGATGAATGTGTCAGGATCATGAAAAAGTGGTGCGAGGACAAAAACTGTACATGCCAGCCCGGCGATTACTGCGAACAGCAGGCCAATCTTGAGCTTCTGAGAAATTACAGGGCCCTGGGCTGCAGAGGAGCGCTGATAAAAGTTGACGGAAATTTTGCCGCTTTTACCGTAGGCGAAATGCTCAATGATGATACTGCAGTGATCCACATTGAAAAAGCCGACAGTTCAGTGGACGGCCTTTATGCAATTGTCAACCAGCAGTTTGCTGTTAATGAATGGAGCGGAACATCATTTATAAACAGGGAGCAGGACCTGGGAATTGAAGGTATGAGAAAAGCCAAGCTGTCCTATCATCCCTGCAGGATAATAGATAAATACACCGTATATCCCGAAATATGACAAATTTTGAATACCTGCATACTTTCCATGATACAGGTTAATATATAGGTGTTGTTCTAAAAATATAAAATTAATATAAACAAAACATTTTAAAAGCAGTATCATGACTTTGTTAAAAATTTAATTATTTTTTGACATAAGTATTGAAAACGCAGGCTAAATAATATAAAATAATTGTGATTTTGGATAGCAATAACCATAATTTATATAGGAGGTAAAGTAAAATGGCAGTTAAAATTGGAATTAACGGTTTCGGCAGGATCGGTCGTCTCGTATTCAGAGCAGCCATCAACAATCCTGAGGTAGAGGTAAGGGGAATCAACGACCCGTTCATCGATGTTGATTATATGAAATACATGCTCAGGTATGATACAGTCCATGGCAAATTCGAAGGCGATATAGCTGTTGAGGACGGCAAATTGGTAGTAAACGGCAAAAAAATATCAGTATATGCTTCAATGAATCCGGACGAGATCCCGTGGAGCGAATGCGGTGCTGAATACATAGTTGAATCAACAGGTGTATTCCTGACAACCGAAAAGGCATCGGCTCACTTCAAGGGCGGCGCAAAGAAAGTCGTCATCAGCGCTCCTGCAAAGGACAATACTCCGATGTTCGTTATGGGTGTCAACAATGACAAATATACCAAGGATATGAAAGTTGTATCCAACGCTTCATGCACCACTAACTGTCTTGCACCTCTCGCAAAAGTCATCCATGAAAACTTCGGTATCGTTGAAGGACTTATGACCACAGTACACTCCATCACTGCTACACAGAAGACAGTTGACGGACCTTCCAAGAAAGACTGGAGAGGCGGCCGTGCAGCTGCTCATAATATAATTCCTTCTTCCACCGGCGCTGCAAAAGCTGTTGGAAAAGTTATTCCTGAACTCAACGGCAAGCTGACTGGTATGTCATTCAGAGTACCGACTCCTGACGTATCTGTCGTTGACCTTACCTGCCGCCTTGAGAAAGCTGCTACTTATGATGAAATCAAAGCAGCAGTTAAGAGAGCTTCTGAGAATGAACTCAAGGGTATCCTCGGATACACTGAAGATGACGTTGTTTCATCAGATTTCATCCATGATCCCCATACATCCATTTTCGATGCAAAAGCAGGCATATCTCTGAACGATCATTTCGTCAAGCTGGTATCCTGGTATGACAACGAATGGGGTTATTCAAACAAAGTGGTCGACCTCATCATGCATATGGCTAAGGTTGATGCACAGTAATCGAATAATTTCTGCTGCCTGAGACGTACAGGCGGATAACGTCTGAACTGAAGGACTGGCAAAGTCCACTCTTGCCCTTACCTTAAGTGAGTGGTTGAGGGTGGACTTTTTAATTAAGCCGTTACACGGATGACAGTCGTGATATCGGTATTCGAAAGGATGGATAGCATGTCACTGTACAATAAAAAGACGATCGAGGACATAGACGTTAAGGGCAAAAAAGTCATCGTCAGAGTCGACTTTAATGTACCTCTTGATGAGAATGGCAATATAACCGACGACAAGAGAATAGTAGGAGCACTTCCGACTATAAAATATCTTGTGGACCATGGCGCAAAAACCATACTGGTTTCACATCTTGGCAGGCCGAAGAACGGACCTGAGCCCAAATTCAGCATGAAGCCGACCGCAGTAAGGCTCAGCGAACTTCTCGGCAAACCGGTCATAATGGCCGCAGATGTAATAGGCCCTGATGCAAAGGCAAAAGCAGCCGCTCTTAAAGAGGGCGAAGTCCTGATGCTGGAAAACGTCAGGTTCCACAAGGAAGAGACCAAGAATGATCCGGCATTCGCAAAGGAACTCGCATCGATGGCTGAGATATTTGTAAACGATGCATTCGGAACTGCACACAGAGCCCATGCATCAACGGCAGGTCTTGCCGATTATCTCCCGGCTGTATGCGGATACCTGATCCAGAAAGAGATCAATATCATGGGCAAGGCGCTTACCAATCCTGAAAGGCCTTTCGTGGCAATACTGGGCGGCGCGAAGGTATCTGACAAAATCAGTGTTATCGAAAACCTGATCGATAAAGTTGACACACTTATAATCGGCGGCGGAATGGCTTATACATTCCTCAAGGCAAAAGGATATAAAATAGGCGATTCCATATGCGAAGAAGACAAGATCGACCTTGCGAAGAGCCTGCTTGAAAAGGCGGAAGAAAAAGGCGTCAAACTTCTGCTCCCGATAGGCAGCATTGTCGGAAAAGAGTTCAAAGCTGACACTGAATACAAGTACGTTCCCTCCGATGATATGCCTGACGGATGGATGGGTATGGATATCGGTCCACAAACCATCGAATATTTCTCAAAGGAGATCAAAAAGGCAAAGACTATCGTATGGAACGGCCCCATGGGTGTATTCGAGTTCGAGAACTTTGCAAAAGGTACCAGGGAGATAGCAAAGGCTGTTGCTGAGTCCGGCGCTGTTTCAATCGTCGGCGGCGGTGATTCCGCAGCTGCAATCGAACAGCTGGGCTTTGCAGATAAGATCACTCATATTTCAACGGGCGGAGGAGCATCACTGGAGTTCCTCGAAGGCAAGGTACTTCCCGGAATAGCAGTTTTGATGGACAAGAACCCGAGAAAAAGGATAGTAGCCGGCAACTGGAAGATGAATAAGACTCCGAAGGAAGCTGCAGATTTTGTGACAGAACTGAAATCAAAAGTTGCGAATGCCGACGCAGAAGTAGTTGTCTGCGTACCGTTCGTATGCCTGCCCGGAGTCATCGGTGCCGCAGCCGGTTCAAATATAAAGGTTGCAGCACAGAACATGCACTGGGAAGAAAAGGGAGCTTTCACCGGTGAAGTTTCCGGAACAATGCTCAGGGAACTCGGTGCAGAATATGTCATTATTGGTCATTCCGAGAGAAGACAGTATTTTGCTGAAACCGATGAGACTGTAAACAAAAAGGTTCATGCAGCATTCAAATGCGGCCTCAAACCCATTATCTGCGTTGGTGAGTCACTGACCCAGAGAGAACAGGGAGTTACAGCAGAGCTGGTACGCTACCAGGTAAAGATCGCACTGCAGGGACTGAGCGGTGAGCAGGTCAAGGATCTGGTTATAGCTTATGAACCGATCTGGGCTATCGGCACAGGAAAGACAGCGACTAAAGAACAGGCAAACGAAGTCTGCATGATTATAAGAAATACTGTTAAGGAACTGTACGGTGAAGAAGTGTCTGACGCAGTGCGTATCCAGTATGGCGGAAGCGTGACAGCCGCAAATGCGTCCGAACTTTTCGGCATGTCCGATATCGACGGAGGTCTGGTCGGCGGCGCAAGCCTGAAGCTGGATGACTTCGAGAAGATAGTGAAAGCATAAAAATGTCTCATTGCCTTGCCTGACCGGCAGGTATACCAGGCAGGAGCAGATGGATAAGGCACACTGTCATCCCGCCTGATACTTGATCAATTAAAAAGGCTGTCTTTGCAGACAGCCTTTTTTGATAAAGCAAATATCAAAGTGTATTTGTACGGGCAGATATGATGAGGCAGCAGAATCGCCGGTCTCATTGAAAAGCTGCGAGAACGGGGAGATTTTTCTGCAGACGGGAATTTCCCCCTGAACATAAGCATTAAGGAGTGTATAAACATGAAAAACAGATTAGTGACACTGATCATTCTTGACGGGTTTGGCATAAATGAGCGCACCGAGGGCAATGCGGTAAAGGCGGCATATAAACCCAACCTGGACAGCTTTTTTAAGGAATATCCAAATACCATAATCCGCACCAGCGGTATGGATGTCGGACTGCCCAAGGGGCAGATGGGCAACTCGGAAGTAGGTCATACGAATATAGGAGCTGGCAGGATAGTTTACCAGGAACTTACCAGGATCACAAAGTCCATCGAAGACGGTGACTTTTTTGAAAAGCCGGAACTGATCGGTGCGATAGAAAACTGCAAAAAGAATGGTTCCAAACTCCATCTCTATGGCCTTTTGTCTGACGGCGGCGTTCACAGCCATAATACTCATCTTTACGCTCTTCTGGAGCTGGCAAAGAAACACGGATTGAAGGATGTCTATGTACATTGCTTCTTCGATGGAAGAGACGTACCGCCGGACAGTGCAAAGGATTATGTAAGAGAGCTTGAGGATAAGCTGGCCGAGATCGGTGTCGGCAAAATTGCCAGCGTAATGGGCAGATATTACGCAATGGACAGGGACAACCGCTGGGAAAGAGTTAAGCAGGCATATGACGCTATGGTGCTCGGACAGGGCCTGACAGCATCATCAGCATCAGAGGCGGTTGCTGAGTCGTATGCGCGCAATGAATTCGATGAGTTCGTAAAGCCCACTGTTATAATGGAAAATGGAAAACCAGTTGCATTGATTGAAAAAAATGACTCAATAATATTCTTTAACTTCAGGCCGGACAGGGCAAGAGAAATCACCAGGACATTTGTGGATCCTGAATTCTCAGGCTTTGAAAGAGCAAAAGGTTTCTTCCCGGTATATTATGTTTGCATGACCCAGTATGACAAGACGATGCCGAACGTAACAGTTGCATTCAAACCTGAAAGCCTGACAAACACTTTCGGGGAGTATATCAGCAAAAATGGGCTCAGACAGCTGAGAATAGCAGAAACAGAAAAGTACGCCCACGTGACATTCTTCTTCAACGGGGGCACTGAGACGATGTATGAGGGTGAAGATCGTGTCCTGATACCGTCTCCGAAAGTTGCAACATATGATCTCAAGCCGGAAATGAGCGCATATGAAGTTACTGATGAGGTATTGAAGAGGATCAGCTCAAAACAGTACGATGTTATAATCCTTAATTTCGCCAACTGCGACATGGTAGGACACACAGGTGTCTTCGAAGCTGCGAAATCCGCTGTTGAAGCAATCGATGTCTGTCTCGGCAGGATAGTCAAAGCAATACGTGAGCAGGACGGCATTGTGCTGATTACCGCGGATCATGGCAATGCCGAGCAGATGATCGACTATGATACAGGAGGACCGTTCACTGCCCATACCACCAATGTAGTGCCGCTTATAGGGATAGGTATTGGTGACAGGAAACTCAAAGACGGCCGCCTGGCAGACCTGGCTCCGACAATGCTGGAATTGCTGGGCCTTGAAAAACCGGCTGAAATGACCGGAGAATCATTATTGAGATAGCTTGATTGGGACAGGGGGACAGGTACCTCGTCCGGGTTTTGTCTTAAAACTTTGACGAGGTACCCGTCCCCCTGTCCCATCCATTGATCTCCTTTTTGAATTCATAGACTGTCTTGCCTGTGATCTTTTTAAAGAGTTTGCTGAAATACTTTGGATCAGTGTAGCCGACCTGCGTGCTTACATCACTGACAGTGGCAGACGGCATCATCAGCAGTTTTTTCGCATTTTCTATCCTGACGATAGTTTTGTAATCAATAAAGCTCATGCCTGTCTGTTTCTTGAACAGTTCACTCAGATAGGCCGGACTCAGGTGCACATGCCTTGCCACCTGTTCAAGGCTGATGTCGCCTGCGAAATTGTTTTCGATTACTTTCTTGGCATTCTCAATGAGATTAGTGTTATCGACAGGGTTTTTATCATGATAAAAATCATAAATATGCTGGAGCAGTTCCTTCACATAATTTTCAAGGTCCGTAAAAAACTTCATTTCCCTGATCCTGTCATAGGGGTGCTGCCCGGACATAACAGTTTCGTGATGGATGAACGGCAGTTGTATATTCAGCATGGTTATAACTGACTGGATAAACTGCCAGTAAAACTCCTTGACCAAAGACGGACTGAAGTTATGCTGCCGGTCAGTTCTGAGAGATTCTGAAATACTGTCTATGTAGGTCAATGCGGTCTGCAGATTCGAAAGTTTTATATTCAGTATGATCTTTTTGAGCATATCCTCATGTAGTGTTAAATTCGGGTCACTGGACACACAGCCCGGGCTGTACAGGGTAAATGTGCCCGGACCCTGCCAGAACCTTATCTCAAGAGCTTCGGCAGCTTCCGGGAACAAACGCTGCAGCATGCATGGAGTATTTGAAGTGCTGCTCATACCGTACGATATATCAAGGCCATATTTTCTTTGCAGTATTCGCCTGCATATATCACAGGCATGCCTGACATCATCTTCTGATTTCCCTCTGATTATCGACACGAGGATCGTTCGGTCACTTTCCAGAGGAAATGTTACAGCGCCGGCATATCTTTTCATTGTACGTTTTATTACAGTTCTCAAATATTCCTGATCATGAGAGTTCAGGCTCAGATGCGGCGTTTCATCAGGTGAACAGACGCATACCGCAAAAAGATTGCCGGAAAGGTCTACACCGCATGCCATGGCTTCATTCCTGATGTTGTCTGCCGTCATACTGTTCCTGGATATCAGCCTGTTCATGAAAGCTTCACAAATGACAGGCAGTGCTTTCTTATACTGTTCCTGCCTGGCTTCCTTTTCTTTTTTCATCTTTTCGCTGCTGTTGAGCTCACTGATTATCCTTCGCAGTACCTGTATAAGTTCATTTTCATCAACTGGTTTCAGCAGATAATCCTTAACGCCGTATTTCATTGCTGTCTTGGCATATTCGAAATCATTGTAGCCGCTTATGATTACTATCTTCAGATCGGGAAGCATATGTGTGAGTTCATTTATAAGTTCAAGACCATTGAGTCCAGGCATCATGATATCCGTCACCAGAATATGCGGTTTATATGTTCTGCACAGTTCCAGCGCTTCGATCCCGTTTGACGCCTCGCTCGACAGTACCAGCCCCAGATCTTCGAACGGAATTACTGATTTAATTGCAGTTCTTACCCATCTTTCATCATCTGCGATTATCATTTTCAGCATATCTGTCTTCCCCCTGGTTTTCTGTAACTGCAGGAAGAGTAATTTCGACAGTAGTACCGACTGGCGCCTCTTTGAACTTTAGCCCGTATTGCTCACCAAAATAAAGCTTTATACGGGAATTTACATTCATCACGCCAATGCCTGTACCTGAATGTTTGCCTCCGCCTGCATAAATGCTTTTGTCGTTTGCAATCTCTTTGTTCAGTTCTTCGAGTTTTTTTGACGGCATTCCAAGGCCATCATCCGAAATGATTATCCTGATGTTGCTGTTCAGCGACAGCATCTCTATCCTGATCGTACCCTTGCCAAGCTTCATCTCCAGACCGTGCTTGATGGAATTCTCTATCAGAGGCTGCAGAGTCAGCTTCAATATTTTATAGTCCATAAGTTCCGGCGGTATGCTGTATTGCAGCTCAAACTTATTTTCAAACCTGAAATTCTGGATGGAAATGTAGTTCTCCAGGTGCTGCAGTTCTTCTCTGACCGATACCAGCACCCTGTCACTGATGCTGTACCGGAAAAGCAGTGACAGCGACTTCGCCATGGAAGCTATCTCGGGTATTCCGTGATAGAGAGCGGCACCGCGGATCGATTCCAGCGTATTGTAAAGAAAGTGCGGGTTTATCTGGTTCTGCAGGGAATTCAGTTCGGCCTCCTTTTGACGTAATTTTATTCTGCTTATTTTATCTATCAGCATATCTATGTCAGATGTGCTGCTTACCTGCGAATCGCTGTTTTTTATCTGCAAAAGCGGTGCATGCACACCGTTCCCGAAATGACTCTCGTAATCTGATATGACTGCGGTCAGCTCATTTATCGGCCGCAGCTGCCTGAGTAATATATATAGAAAGACAAGAAGGATCAGTATAAAAACTGCAAGAACTGTTACAAGCAGTGGACTGCGCAGCCACAGACGGCCTGTGGCTCCTGGTGCAGGCACAAGGTCCATGAAAGTCCAGCTTAGTTCCGGATACCGTATATATGTCAGATAATACTTGCCTGAATTGTAGGATATTTTCCCGAAACCCGAATCTTCTTCGCTTACAGCGTTCAGAAGCTGTTCAGGAGCTTTTGTGGTTATTTTTCCCCTATCACTGCTGTACAGTATGACTCCGTCATCGTTTGTTATGATCCTCCCGGAACCGGGATCTGTTAGACCGTCTGATGAATTGTTGCTTTGGATTTCAAGATAATCAGTTATAAGAGAGTGATCAAAATCGAACAGTACGACTGCCTGTGCATTACCCGATTCAATGGATCTGGCGATACTCAGCACCAGCTTATCGACGCCCTGCTCATAAAAGCGCTGCACCGTTCCTAGCACCAGTGCCCGATCTTTGTTTTCGAGAGCGTCACTGAACCATTCCTGGGAGGAAGGATCGCTGATGACCGCCTGCTCTGCATCAGGTCCGAAAGATGCTATGACGCCGCTGCCGTCTATTATATAAACAGCAGAAAGGGCTTTCAGCTGGACAGCAGAAAGATATCTGGCAGCCGCGTTTTCCAGGATGTCCGTATCAGAGCGGTAATTTTGCCGCAGCAATACCAGGTAATTTATATCCTGACCGCTCAGTGAACTGACAAATGAATCTACTGACAGCTCCAGCTCTTTCAGACGGCTGCTTATGTAATCATTTTCTTTTGATATAATCAAAAGGGAAGCTTCATGTATTTTTTCTTCAATAAGTGAACGGGTGTGTATGTAAATTGCAGAGGCTGCGATTATGGATGGCAGTATTACCAGCAGCACAAAAAAAACAGTAATACGGGATTTCATTCTCATGTATAGCCGGCTGATGTTGGGCATTTTTCGGGATGTTCCGGGAATATGGGCAGGCAATAGTTTCATTATGCACACCTCATTCTAATTTTATTAGATTGCAGCCCAAAAAGCAAATATAAGAATATTTTCCGCTTCATAAAAAAAAACACCATTTTCGTAAAAATGTCGCCTGTAAGCTTTGATGCCACAATGATAAAATTGATAAGACCTGCATGTTCGACAAAAATATTGCGAGGTGTTGTCAGTGTTTAGTAACAAAAATCATGTTTTTCTGCGCCCGGCATCATCGAGCATCGCTGTTGTTCTTACAGCAGCATTTCTTGCAGCTTTACTTTCGGGATGCTATTTTTTCCCGAAGGAAGAGGAGGTTCTTGCACCTCCGATAAAAGTGCCGGACGAGATCAGCTATAATACGGTGGAGGTCAAGAGAGGTACCATCGAGAATGTTGTCAGGTGTACGGGCACTTTTGTGTCTGTCAGTCAGAAGGATCTTTATTTTGAAAAAGGGGACAGGCTCAAGGAAATATATGTGAACCAGGGAGACAAAGTTAAGAAGGGAGAACTCCTGGCAGAACTTGATACGGAATCTATGGCCACTGATATACAGCTTGAGGAGATCGCCCTGAAACGTGCGCAAATAATGTATGAGGATGCAAAGACAAGGTATGAGATCGAGGGCGGCAGCAGAAAGGAACTTGACCTGGCTGAACTGGATCTCGAATCCGAGCAGATAAAGCTGGACAGGCTGAAAGCAGAACTGCAGAGGTCGAAACTGGTATCGCCGATTGACGGTGTTGTGGTATATGTCTCAAATACCAAACAGGGCGAGTATGTAAATGCTTATCAGACAATTGTAAGGGTGGCCGATCCGGATAAAGTGCAGCTTATGTATTCCGATGATAAGGTCAGCAGCTTCAAGCTGGGGATGAAAGCAACGGTCCAGATAAATGACAAGGAATATGAAGCAGAAGTGGTTATGACTCCGACAGAGGCGCCTGCAGATGCGGATGCACAGACGAAAAATTCAGTGCAGCTCAAAATCACCGGCCTGGACCAGAAGGTAAAGCTGGGGCAGACCGCCGCTATTATACTTACGCTGGAGAAAAAGGAAAATGTAATTGTCATCCCAAAGAATCTGATAACCAATTTTGGCGGCAGACGATTCGTCCATGTACTTAATAACGGCGTAAGGGAAGAGCGCGACATTGAAGTGGGAATCCAGAGCAGTACGGACGTTGAAGTAGTAAAAGGGCTCAAAGAAGGAGAACTGTTGATATCAGACTAAGGCTTTGACGGTGCCGGCACATGCCTGCACCAAAATGAGAAATGGAGGCGCATGAATTGCTGAAGACAGTACTCAGACGAATGTTCAGCAACCCCTGGCTGATAATATGCCTGCTTGTGGGATCTATCATGGCCACTGCTCTTGTCAGCTGTATACCGATATACACGGACGGCATCCTGCAGAGAATGCTGACAAAGGATATGGAAAACTATCAGCTGGAAAAAGGTTATTACCCTGGCCTGTATTTTGTCAAGGCTACGTTCATATATAGCAAAAATTATAAAGAAAGGGCAGCAACTCAGCGCTATTTCAGCGAAGAGATCATGACGAAAAGGCTGCCTGAGCTCGATGTGCCAATTCTAAGCGCAACTGAGCATATTTCAATGGCGAATCTGAGCATTCCTCTTGAAGAGCAGGAAAAGTACGACTACAAATCCAAGATGATGGCTGCCAAACTTGGTGCAATATCAGGACTGGAAGACCATATAACGATAGTGAACGGAAGGATGTGCTCGGACGAAATAACCGACGGCGTCATTGAAGTAATAGTGTCACAGCAGACCATGGTTACGCAGGAACTGGTGCTCGACAAGGTCTACACTTTACTTGATGCAAAGAAGAGCTACAACGAACTGTGCAAGGTAAAGGTAGTAGGGGTATTCACAGTGAAGGACAGCGACGATCCTTACTGGATCCATGGCCTGTCAGACCACAACAAGGAATTAATGATGGACTACGATCTGTTCACTAATGAGTTCCTCATCAATAACCCCGGACCAATAACAGATTCAGAATGGACCTGTGCTTTGGATTACCATAAAATAACGCTGCAAAACCTGTCACATATTGAAGATATATACGGCAAACATACTGAATGGTACGCGAAATACAGATCCAATGTGGAATTCAGGATGCCGATAAACAGTATCCTGACCGAGTACAAAGAAAGAGCAAAGCAGCTGAGCAACATGCTGCTGGTGCTGACTGTACCCGTTCTGATCATGCTTACATTTTACATATACATGGTATCACAGCTGGTAGTAAACCATGACGAAAATGAAATCGCTGTTCTGAAAAGCAGAGGAGCCAGCAAGATACAGATATTTATCAGCTACCTTGCAGAAAGCCTTATAATAGCCGGTATCGCATTTCTGACCGG